>SAMEA3663026__coassemble_254_pt1 | contig 63989 bp, 50 predicted proteins | sample SAMEA3663026__metabat2_low_PE_012 | metagenome-assembled genome bin SAMEA3663026 (sample SAMEA3663026) | pig gut metagenome | biome: pig gut; feature: pig-associated habitat; material: faeces | place: France | collected 2012
CATCGGGAATTTGGCAGATTCATCCTTTTGGAGAGGGTAACACCAGATCTACTGCAGTATTTATTATTAAATATTTAAAGACTTTTGGGTTTAATGTGAACAATGAGACATTTGCAGAAAACTCATGGTATTTTAGAAATGCTTTAGTCCGAGCAAATTATAATGATTTGCAAAATGGTATTCATGCAACTACAAAATTTTTGGAGATGTTTTTTGAAAATTTGTTGATGAATGTTGGGCATGAATTAAAGAATAGATATATGCATGTAGACTTTGATAAACAAAGCGTAATTCAAAGTGCAACTAGTAATGATTCAAAGTGCAAAAATTGCACTTTTGAGGAATTGGCTATTATTCAGGAAATAAAAAAGAATCCGGCAATTACTCAAAGAGAATTAGCAAGTGCTATTGGTAAGTCGGAGAGAACAGTAAAAACGAGAACAGTAGAAATGCAAGAAAAAGGTTTGATATTTCGTGAAAATGGCAAGCGAAATGGTAAGTGGAAGATACTAGTTGAAATATAGTTTTGTTTGCACATACAACAATGTTAATGCGAACTAAAGTTTCAATGCATGTGGAGACTGTGTGCTTGCTATCGCGTAAAGCCCAAGTTTAAGCGGTTTTCAGGGCTTCTTTGAAGAATATGTACCTGTGTTTTTAACAGGAAATATATGCGTATTGAATCAAAGTGGTCGTAAGGGGGCAAGAAACTATTTGCGTACGTTTGGAAGGATAGAAGTGCCAAGACGTGCGCGAATAGTATAAAAAATGATTTCGAAAGGCTATATGTTATGGGAAAAAGACTTAATTACATAGATAATCTAAGAAGTATAACAGTGTTTTTATTAGTCTTATATCATATTGCCCTTGCATATAATTCATGGGGCGAAGCCAATTACATTTTTTTTGAAAGAGTAAATCCGATTGCTTCAATAGTTGTTTTTATATCACCTTGGTTTATGCCGTTAATGTTTTTGTTAGCTGGAGTGTCGGCATCATTTTCAATGAAAAAAAGGGGCGTCACTGCTTTTATAAAAGAGCGACTTAAAAGACTGGGGATTCCTTTAATAGTTGGAATTATATTTATCAATCCGATATTAAGTTATGTCGCGGATAAATCGCATAATGGATATGAGGGAAATTATTTTGAACACTATCTCGTATATTTTACAAGGTTTACTGATTTGACGGGTTATGATGGTGGTTTTACACTTGGTCATTTTTGGTTTATTGCAGTGTTAATTCTGATATCTTGTGTGAGTTGCCCAATAGTTGTTCTATTTAATCATATTGGCAAGGATGATAAGAAGAGAGATATTTTAAATATAGTTGTATTTGCTTTGCTTGCTATTGCATTGTTTGATGTTTCTTTTTTCGGGAAACGAATTCCTACTTATCTTTGTGTATATTTAATTGGATATTATTTAGTTACTGCAGATAGAATTATTAAAAGGATTATAAAACTAAAATGGTTTCTGGTCGCTGGGTGGATTATTGCATCCGTTGTTAATATATTATTGTTTGTGTACATAGAGCAATATGAATTATTAAATACGATATGTAATTATCTGGCGTTTTCGTTTGGAATACCAGCATTATTCTGTTTGGCGCATGAGTATTTGGATTTTTCAAATTCTGTAAGCCAATCAGCATCAAGATTATCGTATGTTTTTTACAGTACTCATTTCCCAATTGCCATATTGTGTCAGTATTTAATCAGTATGACCGGTGTAAATTGCATATTAAACTTCATTATTTCGCTGATTATTGCATATCCCGTGACGATTATTTCATGTTGGTTGATTGATAAACTTAAATTTTTGCGTGTAATATTCGGACTTAAATAAAACCACGCATTGCGAAATGCTGATTTGTATGATATACTACAAAAAACGCAATGCGAGGTTGACTATGGATACAGCTAAACAGATAAAAGAATTAAGAGAAAGTACAGGGATGTCCCGCAAAGAGTTTTCGGAACACACGGGTATCCCTGTTCGTACATTAGAGGACTGGGAAGCAGCAAGAAGAACCCCTCCGGAATATATACCAAGATTGATTGCTTACCAGCTAAAGTATGAGGAATTGATTAAGAAATCTGCTAACCGTATCGAATTCGAGGCAGTTAAAAATATGGAGGGTAAGAATGGCAAAGATTATTAAAGATACAATCCATGCAAATGGGATAGATATTGGTATATACACTACGGATTTTGAAAATGAATTTATTTCATTGACAGATATTGCAAAATATAAAAGTGATGATCCTACTGCAGTAATACAAAATTGGATGAGAGGCAGAGATGTAATTGAATTTCTGGGACTATGGGAGCAATTACATAATCCGGATTTTAAACCCATCGAATTCGAGGGGTTTAAAATTAAAGCCGGAGCCAATGCGTTTACAATGTCTCCGAAGAAATGGATTGAGTCTACAAATGCAATTGGTATCATAAGTAAATCAGGGCGTTTCGGAGGAACTTTTGCACACTCTGATATAGCATTTGAATTTGCTTCATGGGTATCGCCAGAATTTAAACTCTATATCATTAAGGACTACAAACGATTAAAGACAGAAGAAAATAGCAGATTGTCGCTTAGTTGGAATCTTAATCGTGAAATTTCAAAATTGAATTACAGAGTTCACACAAATGCGATTAAAGAAAATTTAATTCCTCCTGTACTTACACCACAGCAGATTTCGTATACTTATGCGAGTGAGGCAGATTTACTTAATACGGTACTATTTGGGAAGACCGCAAAAGAGTGGCGTGACAGTAATCCAAATGAAAAAGGGAATATCAGAGATGACGCGACAATATATCAGTTACTAGTGCTATCGAATATGGAAAGCTATAATGCCATACTAATTAAGCAGGGTAAGAGTCAGGCTGAAAGAATGCAGTTATTACATGAATTAGCAGTTCAGCAGATGACTACGCTTAGTAGTTTGGAACTAAGTAATCTTCCGGGAATTGAAAAGAGATAGATTTAAGATGTTTGAGCAAGCTAGAGTGGTCGAGAATGCCATATTGCTACCTTGAAAATAGAGGGGAAAATCCAAAACCGCGTGCGCGAATGTTGCATGGCGAAGGTTCATTGTTTTTATGAAAAATAGGAAAATAGGTTATTGTCCGTAGGTAATGAAAATTATATAATTTGTTTATGCAATGCATAAAGAGGTGGACTATGGAAGCAAGAGAAGAATTGAAAAAATTAAGAGAAAGTACTGGCATGATTAGAAAAGAATTTTGTGAGTACTTTGAGATTCCTTATATGACGGAAACAGATTGGTAATTGTGCAGCAGCCTGTTGCACAATTTGTAGGAGGATGAGTGTACAGATGACAGAAAGTACAGAATTGATGACAGTAGATAATATATGTAATCGAGTATATATTATAAGAGGACAGCAGGTTATGCTTGATTTTTTAAAGTCGCAAATTGCGACTTTAAACGAAAATGGAAATGTTTGAAGCAGATGCGGCATACATAGATATATATCAGAAGGCAAAAAAGAGCATTTATGTAGTGGATGATTATGTGAATACAAAGACCCTACAGCTTTTATCACAGAAGCAAGCCGGTGTGGAAGTGGTTTTGTTTACAGAACAAGCATATCATTGTGGAGCATCCAGTAAGGATGCAGGAAAGAAGTTATGTGCCATAAATGTTATAATAGAAACAAGTATGATTCATCCGGTAATAGATAAGTTGCTATTAGCTCCGGATAAACAGATATAGTCATTTAAGAGTGGAACGATGGTGGAAGTATAAGCAATAAACCAAGCGCCGGGATTGGTTTCCCGTCGCTTGCTTATTATTCGTTATCAAGTTGTTTTCTGTAATTGCTAGGGGAGATTCCTTTTTGTTTATGAAATATACGACTGAAGTACAGCGGGTTATCATATCCAACAATTCTTCCAATTTCAGTTACAGAATAAGTGGTTGTTTCTAAAAGAGTTTGAGCATTGGTCACTCTAGTTGATACAATATACTGCATAGGTGTTGTGCCGGTATATTCTTTAAAGTTTCTAATGAACCAGCTTATACTCATACCTCGTGAAAGCGCATATTCTTCAATATTTATTTCAGTATTGTAATTATCGTTAAAGTATTGTGTAGCCAATTCCATCTCATTATCCAGGTACTCATTTTTCAGAATTCGTTCTTTTGATAATTGTCTGTTAATGGCAATAAGAAGTTGACGGAGAAGCATAGCGATTAATTCTTCGTAGTCAGTCTGACAGCGTTGTAGTTCAGATATAATCTTTTTGAAAATTCTTTCATACTCTATTGAAGAGCCGACAAAGAATGTTCTCATATCGTCTTTTATGCCATATTTTCTTAAAATCATCTTTACATCACTTCCGGTAAAATGAATCCAAAATACTTCTGTTTTATCTTCACCATAGTACTCGTACTTTTGAAATTCCTTTGGTCTATAGAGAACCATGTTTCCAGCGGATACAACAGTCTCATTTTCTGCATTATCAAAGTGAAAATACGCTTTCCCCGAAGCAATATATATTATTTGGTAATCAACCCTTCCTCTTGGACGATAAGTAGGCATTTTAGGATGTAAAGAAACTCTATAGTTGCCACAACTGCCTACAATAAGGGGTTTTGAGTTATCTTTGAAATCTTGGTGTGAGTTATTGTAATAACCAGAATTAATATACATATAAACACTCCTCTGCTGAATTTTTATATATTGTATCATTTTGTGCATGTTTTGTCTAATTGAGTTTATAGACTTAAACGGCCAAAATTCATATAATAACATTAGAAATTGGGGACGGAGATAAAAGAAGAAGGTATCAGTTAGTTGAAAATGAAATGGGAAGAAAAATGAAAAAACGTGTATGTCTTAAAGGAGGTTACAAGATGTTAGTGCCAAGATATTATGAGAATCTTTCGATACTACATGAAAACACTATGCCAACAAGAGCATATTACATTCCTGCATCGAAGAGAATGGATGATCTGGTAGAGCATAGAGAAAATTCAGACAGAATTCAGTTCTTGAATGGAACTTGGAAGTTTAAGTATTTTGAAAGTATTTACGATGTAACAGAAGCTTTTTATGAAGAGGGATTTAGTACAGAAGGCTTTTCTGATACAAAGGTTCCGGGTGTATGGCAGATGGATGGATATGATAATCATCAGTACACAAATATCAAATATCCATTCCCTTTTGATCCACCTTTTGTGCCACAGGATATTCCTTGTGGGGAATATGTTTATGAGTTTGAATATGAAAAATCCGAAAAAACTCCAAAAACATATCTTAACTTCGAAGGTGTAGATAGCTGCTTTTATGTATGGTTGAATGGAAAGTATGTGGGATATAGTCAGGTTCCTCATGCAACAAGTGAATTTGATGTTACAGAGTTAATCAAAGAAGGAAATAACAAGATTGCAGTTCTTGTTATGAAGTGGTGTGATGGTTCTTATTTAGAAGACCAGGATAAATTCCGTATGAGTGGTATCTTCAGAGATGTATATCTTCTTAAGAGACCTGAGAAAGCGGTTAGAGATTATCGTGTAAATACAGTTGTGAAAGATAACAAAGCAACAATATCTCTTGACGTGATGTTTACAGCGAACACAGAGGTAAAGGTTGTTTTAGAAGATAAAGATGGAAACACTGTAAGCGAAAAAGAAATTGCTGAAGAAGGAACTCTTACATTAGAAGTTGAAAATCCGGTTCTTTGGAATACAGAAAATCCATATCTTTACACATTGGTTCTTGAAACTGAAAATGAAACAATCGTTGAGTATGTAGGTTTCAGAACAATCGAGATTATTGATAAGGTTATCTATTTCAACGGACAGAATATCAAGTTTAGAGGTGTTAATCGTCATGATTCTGATCCTGTTACAGGTTTTGCAATCAGCATGGAACAGCTTATGACAGATCTTACAATGATGAAACAGCATAACTTCAATTCCATTAGAAGTAGCCATTATCCAAATGCTCCGTATTTCTATCAGTTGTGTGACAAGTATGGATTCATGGTTATTGATGAAGCTGACATAGAAGCACATGGACCTTTCTTAATTTACAGAAAAGAAGATACTGACTATAACAGATTCAAGCGTTGGAACGAACAGATTGCTGATGATCCGGCATGGGAAGCGTCGATTTTAGACCGTGTGAAATTGATGGTAGAAAGAGACAAGAACAGACCATGTATTGTTATGTGGTCAATGGGAAATGAGAGCGCATATGGATGTAATTTTGAAAAGGCGCTCAAGTGGACAAAAACATTTGATCCAAGCAGAATCACACAGTATGAAAGCGCTAGATATAGAAATTATGATGTGACATATAATTACGAGGATTTGGATATCTATAGCAGAATGTATCCTGCTTTTGATGAGATATATGAATTCTTAGAAAAGGATGCTAGCAAGCCATTCTTGTTGGTTGAATATTGTCACAGTATGGGAAATGGTCCTGGAGATTTCGAGGATTACTTCCAACTCATTTCGCAGCACGATATTATGTGTGGCGGATTTGTATGGGAGTGGTGTGACCACGCAATAAATAAGGGTGTAGCTGAAAACGGGAAAACAGTTTACTACTATGGCGGTGATCATGGTGAGAAGGTGAATGATGGAAACTTCTGTATGGATGGACTTGTATATCCTGATAGAAGACCTCATACTGCACTTCTTGAATATAAGAATGTATATCGTCCGGCAAGAGTGGTTTCATACGATAGCAAGAATGGAAAAGCAACACTTCACAACTATATGGATTTTGACGACTTGAAAGATTTTGTAGACATTAGTTATGAAGTGACAGCGGATGGAATAAAAGTTGATAGTGGGAATATTGCTGCAATATCAGTTGCACCACATTCAGAAGAAACTGTAGATCTTAACATTAAGATTCCTGCAAAAGGAAGAGTATATCTTAAAGTGATTTACAAGTTGAAAAAAGAAATGGTTCTTATTCCTGTAGGTCATGTACTTGGTTTTGATGAGATTCTTGTTGAAAATGCAGATGGTAAAAATCAGACAGCACAGAAATGGCTTGAGAGTGCTAAAGAAGAAAAGGAAATGGACGTAGTTGAAACAGAAAGTCAGGTTGTGATTAAAGGGCAGACTTTCAACTATATTTATTCGAAGAAAAATGGAATGTTTACAAGCCTTTGCTACGCTGGAAGAGAATACTTAAATCATCCAATGGAAGTTAATATCTGGAGAGCGCCTACAGATAATGATATGTATGCAAAACTTGAGTGGAAGAAAGCGCATTATGATGGTGCATATGTTAGAGCGTACGAGACAGTGGTTTGTCGGAATAAGGAAGTGGTTGAGATTAGAGTATCTGCATCAATGGGTGCAGCTACTGTGCAGAAAATAATGGATATTGAAATCGTATGGAGTATCGATGGAAACGGAGGAATTACATCATCTATGAGTGTTAAGAAAGATGAAGAATTCCCTGATTTGCCAAGATTCGGTATTCGCTTGTTCTTAAATAGCAAGCTGGAGAATGTTTCTTATTACGGTATGGGCCCTTACGAGAGCTACCGAGATAAGCATAGAGCAACTAGCCACGGTTTATATCATGCAAAGGTTGGTGAGATGCATGAGGACTATATAAAGCCACAAGAGAATGGAAGCCATTACGATTGTGACTACGTAGAACTTGCAAATGGTCAGTTTGGTCTTGCTGCAGCATCAGAAAAGACGTTCTCCTTTAATGCTTCTGTTTATACACAGGAAGAATTGGAAAATACTAAGCACAATTACGAACTTGTAAAGTCTGACAGCACAGTGCTTTGTATTGATTATGCATTAAACGGAATAGGTTCAAACAGCTGTGGACCTGTTGTAATGGATGCATATCGATTTGATGATGTAGAATTTGAGTTTGGATTCAAATTAGTTCCATTTGTTAAGGGGTAAAAAATAATTGTATAGAAGGTAATGGGCGTCTTAACATGTTCTGACCGGGAAGAGATGCCTAGACCCTTGTATATGATTGATAAGACAAAGTCAAAGATGGGTAAGGCTAGACCTTGGATGTTATATGGATTTTTCGGCTGTGCAGTATGTTTGGTTGCAATTTTCTGTAAAAGTTGATAGGAGGTTAGAAATTTGGAAACAAGAAGAATAATTTCAGAAATTGAAAATGGTAATTACGACAATCTGTTTTTAGATATTTATGTGGATGAGGATAAGATTTCCTATCAGAAACAGAGATATGTGAATGCGATTGAAAGTTATATAGAAGAATTTGGGGAAGATGATGTTGAGATATATAGTGCACCGGGAAGAAGCGAAGTAGGTGGTAATCATACGGATCATCAGCATGGAGAAATCTTGGCAGCGTCTATTAACCTCGATGCAATAGGAATTGTTAAGAAAACAGATGATATGAAGGTTTCTATTCTTTCAAATGGTTATACATTAACAACTATATCACTTGAAAATCTTGATATGCAGGAAGAAGAAAAAGAAACAACGATAGCTTTAATAAAGGGTGTGGTTGCAGGTTTAGCCAATAGAGGATATAAGATTGGTGGATTTAAAGCATATATTACAAGCGATGTATTAATTGGAGCAGGACTTTCGTCATCAGCTGCCTACGAAACATTAATTGGAAACATTGTGTCTGGTCTATACAATAATATGAGTGTTTCGGCAGAAGAGATAGCGATTATAGGACAGTTTGCAGAAAACGTGTATTTTGGTAAGCCTTGTGGACTTATGGATCAGATGGCTTGCTCGGTCGGAAATATGGTTCATGTTGATTTTGCAGACATAAATAATCCGAAGGTTGAAAAAGTAACATTTGATCTTAATAAATATGGATACAGTCTTTGTATTACGGATACCAAGGGGTCTCATGCTGACCTTACAGCGGATTATGCAGCAGTGCCGGAAGAAATGAAGAAAGTGGCAGCGATTTTTGGTAAGGAAGTGCTTCTTGGTCTCACTGTAGATGATATTCTTGAAAATATTGTGAAAATTAGAGAACAGGTTGGAGATAGGGGAGTTCTTAGAGCACTTCATTTTATCCGTGAAAATGAAAGAGTTCAGAAAGAAGTATCATACCTTTCAGATGAAGATATTGAGGGATTCTTAAAAACGGTGGCAGCATCGGGAAACTCGTCATATAAATACCTTCAAAATGTATATTCTAATGCTGATGTACAACATCAGAATGTATCACTTGCCCTTGCAATTAGTGAGGATTTTCTTGGAGATAATGGAGTGAGCAGAGTTCACGGTGGTGGATTTGCAGGAACTATTCAAGCGTTTGTAAAAAACGATATTGTTATCGAGTATCAGAAAATTATGGATAAGGTATTTGGTCAGGGCGCGTGTAGCGTATTAAAGATTAGAAAATATGGTGGAATGAAAGTTTTATAGATTGGAGGAATTGGTAATGGGTAGCATATTAGTTTTAGGTGGAGCTGGTTATATCGGTTCTCATACAGTATATGAATTGATTGATGCTGGAGAAAGCGTTGTTATCGTAGATAATTTGTTGACAGGTTTCAAGGAGGCGGTTCATCCAAAGGCTAAATTTTATGAGGGTGATATTAGAGATAGAGCGTTCATGGATTCTGTTTTTGAAAAGGAAGATATTGATGGTGTAATTCATTTTGCCGCTAGCTCTCAGGTAGGAGAAAGCATGAAGGACCCATTAAAGTATTATAGCAACAACTTGTGTGGAACGGAAGTTCTTTTAGAGAGCATGGTTGCACATGGAATTGATAAGATAGTGTTCTCATCAACTGCCGCAACATATGGTGAACCAGAGAGCATTCCTATTTTAGAAACGGATAGAACTCTTCCGACGAACTGTTATGGAGAAACAAAGCTTTCTATGGAAAAAATGTTCAAATGGACTTCAAAAGCTCATAACCTTCGATTTGTGTCATTGAGATATTTTAATGCTTGTGGCGCACATCCAAACGGACAGATTGGAGAGGCACATAATCCGGAAACACATTTAATTCCACTAATTTTACAGGTGCCAAACAACCAGAGAGAATACATTTCTGTATTTGGAAATGACTATGATACAAAAGATGGTACATGCGTCAGAGACTACATTCATGTTAATGATTTAGCACAGGCGCATATTCTTGCAATGAAGTATTTGAGAAATGGTGGAGAAAGTGACATCTTTAATCTTGGAAACGGAGTTGGATTTACTGTAAAAGAAGTTGTTGATACAGCAAGAAAAGTTACAGGACATCCAATCCCAGCAAAGGAAGAAGACAGAAGAGCCGGAGACCCTTCAACACTTATAGCCTCAAGTGATAAAGCCAAAACAATTCTTGGGTGGAATCCACAGTTTGCAGATCTTGAAACTATTATTGATACAGCATGGAAATGGCATCAGTCACATCCACACGGTTATGAAACTGTATAGGAGGCGATGATTATGATTAATAAGTTAATCAATGAATTGATGGAGTATGGAATAGAAAGCCATCTAGTTGACCCGGCAGACAAGGTTTATGTTACAAATTCTCTTCTCGAACTATTTGGACTTATGGAGTTTACAGAGGAGACAGTTGAAACAAAAAGAGCGCTTTGTGAAATCCTTGAGGATATGATGGCATATGCCTTTGAAAACGGTATTATGGTTGAAGATACCATTACTGCAAAAGACCTTTTTGATACAAAGATAATGGGATTGCTTACTCCGGCACCTTCTATTGTTAGAAAAAAATTCATGGAACTGCAGAAGACAAGTAGTAAGATGGCTACAGATTATTATTATCAGTTTAGCCAGAGAACAAATTACATTCGTACTGATAGAATAGCCAAAGATGAAAAGTGGATAACAGAAACGGAGTATGGCCCAATTGATATTACAATAAATCTTTCAAAACCAGAAAAGGATCCAAGAGATATTGCAAAAGCCGGAAAGGCCAAAAAGTCAGGATATCCTAGTTGCTTACTTTGTATGGAAAACGAAGGGTATGCAGGACACTTCTCACATCCGGCAAGACAGAATCATCGTATTATTCCGATTAAACTCGATGGAGAGGATTATTTCCTTCAGTATTCTCCGTACGTATATTATAACGAACACTGCATTATTTTTAATAAGCTGCATACACCAATGAAAATAGACAGAGCAGTGTTTAAAAAGATACTAGAGTTTGTTGACCAGTTTAAGCATTATACTGCTGGATCAAATGCTGACCTTCCGATTGTAGGTGGATCAATATTAAGTCATGATCATTTTCAAGGTGGTGGATACGTTTTTGCTATGGCAAAAGCGCCTTATGATAGAACTTTCACCATAAAGGGTTACGAAGATTTAACTGCGGGTATTGTAAAGTGGCCGATGTCGGTTGTTCGCTTGCAAGGTAAGAATATCGACAGAATAGTTGAAGCAGCAGACCACATTCTTGGTGCCTGGAGAGGCTATACAGATGAAAGCGCATTTATCTTTAGTGAGACAGATGGAACACCTCATAATACAATCACACCAATTGCAAGAATGCATGAAGATTTATATGAACTTGATTTAGTTCTTAGAAATAATATTACAACAGATGAGTGCCCTTGGGGTGTATATCATCCTACAGCAGATCTTCATCATATCAAGAAAGAAAATATTGGTTTGATTGAGGTTATGGGACTTGCAGTTCTTCCGGCGCGACTTAAAAAGGAGATGGCAATTTTGGAAGAGTACATTCTTGAAGGCAAAGATATTCGGAGCAATGAAGATATTGAGAAACATGCAGACTGGGTCGAGGAATGGATGGGTAATTATTCTTTCAATAAAGATAATATTCATGACATTATTCAGGATGAGATCAGTAAGGTGTTTGTAAAAGTATTGGAATGCGCGGGTGTATATAAGAGAACAGAAGATGGCATGGAAGCATTCATGCGATTTATAAATTCATTATAAAGCACTTCCCAATTTATGAGGGCGGTTCACACTCGTGTGTTCCGTCCTTTAATAATAAAAAGGACCATGTCACGATGTGAATGGCCTGTTTATAATCAATATTCAGTTTTCACAGGGTAGATCCTTTTAGATTTGTTATGCACGATACATATGCATGAAGTATGGCTCGTAGAAATCTAAAAGGGTGTTGATATAATTCTTAATCTTGCTCATTTTGTGTATCCTCCTTTCCTTCGTTCTGATGTTATTATATGCAAAAGATACCTTGATTACTTGCCAAATTGTATTAAAAAGTAGTCAAATATTGCAAGGATGAACTTGTGGATTAGTGTTATTTTGTGCATGTTCTGTATTGTTCGATTTATGGATTCGTTGTACTTTTAGAAGTATAATCGTGAGAGAAAGGTGATGATTTTATGGTCTTGAATTACAAGAAAACAGATGCAATGCTTGATATAACTGATAGGAAATTGCACCATGTTGCACCTCATCTTCATGGTGTTTTGGAAATGGTTTATGTGACAGAGGGAACGTTGGAGATAGGTGTAGGGACAGAATTGTATCATATGGAAGAAGGAGACTTTGCGGTTGTTTTTCCCGATTTGATTCATCACTATCAGGTATTTTCTGAAGGGACTAATAGAGGTTATTATGTTCAAGCGGCAAATTCAATGTGTGCGGCTTTTTCTGAAACTATATCAAAATGGTGTCCGGCAAATCCGGTAATAAAAAAGGACATGATTTGTAAAGAAGCCCAAAATGCAATAATGGAGTTGGTGCATCTGCAAAATGATGAAACCATCATGGCGCAGGCCTATATTCAGATAATATTGGCAAAATGCATACCACTATTTGAATTAATTCAAAAGGATGAAGTAGGTCAAGATGATTTAGTGTATCAGACGGTTGCATATATATCTTCTCATTTTAGAGAAGAGGTAACACTTGGAATGATGGCTGAAGATATAGGCGTAAGTAAGTATGTACTGTCACGTATTTTCTCAAAGACATTTCATAGGAATTTTAATCAGTATTTAAATGATGAGCGATTGAATTATGCAATTATGTGTCTTGAGCATTCTGACTTAAGTATTTCGCAGATCTGTATGGATAGCGGATTTGACAGTCAGAGAACATTCAATAGGGTCTTTAAGGAACGATACAAAGTGGCACCAAGAGAATATAGAAAAGGCCGGACTGAATAGATAACGAACTTTGCGCGCATAGCAGATATCGAGGTGGTCATACTTTTACGAGGATAAAAATGCTTCTGTAAGGGGCAAATACAATCGGTAGCTTAGTAAATCTGAATTCATCGTTGAAAGTCTGTTGCATTTCATGGTTCATTGCAAAACGGTTATGAAAAATAAAAAAATTGACCTATGTGTCATACATGTGGTATAGTGTCCGCATCAGATGAGAGCAAAGGCGTTCCGTATAGGAGCACATTTTTTAATTGTATACCGCGGCCTTGTGTCGCGGGGCCCTGCCGGCAGTGCAATCAAAAGAATTGCTGATGAAGCAATTCTTTCTGATTTTTTGCTTTCATCAGTAGGAAGGATTTTCTAATGAAAAACTTAAAACTGCTATCTTTAATTATAATAATAACAATATTTTGCCTAGGATGTTCCGGTAATGTTCGTTATAAGAACAAAGATGCTGATGATGCCGTTTCAAAAGCTATTTATGATGTTTTAGGAGACAGTGTATACTATATCTCCAAGAATGTAAAAAATGGCATTTGTGAGTATGATTATCTGCTCATGAACGAAGACAGAGAAACTGTCATAGTCTTTATCGAAACGGTAAATAAAAGTCTATCTGAATGTAGTACAAAAACGCAAGTATCATTATCAAGCGAAATTCGTGGCGGTAGTGAAGTGTGCATCAGACTTAAAAATTATACCGATGATTGTGATGAGACGCCGAATCTGTCCGGGGGAAAGAGGCTTGAGTTATTATATCCTCGCCATTCACAAAATAGTGTGTTTCTTGACCTGTCAATTTACGAAGGAGTAAAGGATATCGAATACTTTTCAATAGCGCAAGAGCTTGATGAAATAGCGAAGAAAAACAATATAGATTGGAATAAAATATGGCCATTCTTGGTTCGTTTTGAAGTAATTAAAAACTGATAATTTAATACTGGAGATAATATAAACTGCAAAGATCGGATATCATTTTATGGTATCCGCTCTTCTTTAAGGCTTTGGCTATCAAAAGAATATGCTTATCGCTGTTGACCGAAACACAATAGGAACGTATAATCTTTTTTATATCAACCATAAGGATGTGAAGTTAAGTGGTATTATTTTTATCCGAGTGGTAAAATGGCTGCAAACACCACCATTGATGGATATATCATCAATTCAAGTGGAGTATATGTGCAGTAGAGAACATTACAAAGGAGACGATTATTACGAATACGTATACGATAGCGCAATGGATTATCTTTTTTATGATCTATTGCTTTATAGGATGGTTTTATGAGTCAACGCTTGTATCAATAAAGACACGAAAGCTTACAAACCGAGGATATTTAAATGGTCCGTTTCTTCCGATTTATGGTTCGGGAGCCATCATTATGTTGTTTGCAACATTACCGGTTAAGAACAATGTGGTATTGATATTCCTGTTTGGCAGTCTTGCGGCGACTGGACTTGAATATATGACCGGATGGGCGATGGAAAAAATCTTCCATGTGAAATATTGGGATTATAGTAATGAATTTTTGAATCTGAATGGACATATCTGCCTTTTGTGTTCCGTAATTTGGGGTGTTGCGGCATTGCTTCTTGTAGAATTCATTCACAAGCCTATTGAAAAACTCATTTTTAGGCTTGATTTAACGGCAGTAAATGTGATAGCAATTGTGTTTTCTGTTTATTTTATTTGGGATTTCATTCTTTCTACAAGAGAGGCTTTGGATATCCGGAAGTTTGTTGATGAATACATTATGCAAAATGAATATGTTAAGCGACTGCAAAAGCGTATGGATGTCTGGGTTGCCTTTGCCGAAGACAGTAAAGAAAAATTTGAGGAAAAAATTAAAGAAAGCGTTGATGAAAAGAAGAAGGGATTTTCGGAGGATGTCGACAAGCTTAAGGAAGAGCTTGCACAGGCAAAGCAAAAGCTTGCTGAAAAACGATCTGCCTACACAAAACGTATGAAACTTGCAATTAAGCATAATCCAAAGATGACGGTTCGGCGACTCCTCGATAAACCGATGAGGATTAAGGATTACTTGAAAAAGTATTATGAGGAGCACAAGGATCAGGATTAAATCAGGAAGAATTAAAAAAATCACCATACATTGAGAATTCTCTTTGTATGGTGATTTTTTGTAACTATTTGAGGTTTATCTTATAACTGAGGACCTGCTGAAACAAGTGCCTTACCAGCCTCGTTTGTTGTGTACTTAACAAAGTTCTTCTGGAATCTTGCTGCAAGATCCTTAGCCTTTGCTTCCCACTCTGAAGCATCTGCATATGTGTCACGTGGGTCAAGGATTGCAGGATCTACACCAGGAAGCTCTGTAGGAACCTCGAAGTCAAACATAGGAATCTTCTTTGTAGGAGCATTCTTGATATCACCTGAAAGGATTGCATCGATAATTCCACGAGTATCTTTGATTGTGATTCTCTTACCTGTACCGTTCCAACCTGTATTTACAAGGTAAGCTTTAGCACCGCTCTTCTCCATCTTCTTAACGAGCTCCTCACCATACTTTGTAGGGTGAAGCTCAAGGAATGCCTGACCGAAGCAAGCTGAGAATGTAGGAGTAGGCTCTGTAATACCTCTCTCTGTACCGGCAAGCTTAGCTGTAAATCCTGAAAGGAAGTAGTACTGTGTCTGCTCTGGTGTAAGAATTGAAACCGGAGGAAGTACTCCGAAAGCATCTGCTGAAAGGAAAATTACGTTCTCAGCTGCAGGACCTGCAGAAACGCCGTTAACCTTTGAAGCAATCTTCTCAATATGGTCGATTGGGTAAGAAACACGAGTATTCTCTGTAACACTCTTATCATCGAAATCAATCTTGCCATCTGCTGCAACTGTTACGTTCTCAAGAAGAGCATTTCTCTTGATAGCGTTGTAGATATCAGGCTCAGACTCTTTGTCAAGACCGATTACCTTTGCGTAGCAACCACCTTCGAAGTTGAAGACACCGTTGTCATCCCAACCGTGCTCGTCATCACCGATAAGTAATCTCTTAGGGTCTGTTGAAAGTGTAGTCTTACCTGTTCCTGAAAGACCGAAGAATACAGCTGTGTGCTTTCCTTCCATATCGCAGTTTGCAGAACAGTGCATAGAAGCGATACCCTTAAGTGGGAGGTAATAGTTCATCATTGAGAACATACCCTTCTTCATCTCACCGCCGTACCATGTATTAAGAATAACCTGCTCTCTTGAAGTGATGTTGAAAGCAACACATGTCTCTGAATTAAGACCAAGCTCAGCATAGTTGTCAACCTTCTTCTTAGAAGCATTGTATACTACGAAATCAGGCTCGAATGTTGCGAGCTCTTCCTCTGTTGGAATGATGAACATGTTCTTTACAAAGTGAGCCTGCCAAGCAACCTCAACGATGAAACGAACAGACATACGTGTATCGGCATTTGCGCCACAGAAAGCATCTACTACGAAAAGCTTCTTATTTGAAAGCTCTTCCTTTGCAAGGTTTTTAACAACTTCCCATGTTGCCTCTGACATTGGGTGGTTATCGTTAGGGTAATCCTTTGAATTCCACCAAACAGTATCCTTTGAATTCTCATCCATAACAATGTATTTGTCTTTAGGAGAACGTCCTGTAAATACACCTGTCATAACATTAACTGTATCTAATTCTGTGTTCTGACCAACTTCATAACCCTCGTTTGAAGCCTTAGTCTCTTCCTCGAATAATAATTCGAAAGAAGGATTGTACACGATCTCAGTAGTGCCGGTAATACCATACTTAGTTAAATCGATTGTTGCCATGTTCCTTTACCTCATTTCTAAAATTTTGATTTAAGAGAATTATAAAACCAACTTCTCACGAATATCATTGTAACATTTGTTTCTGTTTTGTCAATAAAGATATTGCGTAAAAAGAGCGAATTTTATTACGAAAATGCGAATTTATGATACAAAAAGTATGCATTTCGATTTTATAGTACGAATATGAAGGGAGAAATGGTACGATTTGTGCTAAGGAAAATGACCTTTGCATAAAAAAGGATCTTAGTTAGGAGGAAGATATGAAAAAAGGGATAATTGCAGTCGGTATCATTTGCTTGATGTTAAGCGGCTGTGCAAAAAAGAATAGCGTAGAGGAAGATTTTTTGAATGTACAGGATACGACTGCTGTGCAAGAAGCAGGCAGCTCTACGGAAGAAGTACAACCAGGGGAAAATAATTATAAAGTTGATTATACCGTTTCCGGAGAACAGCCCGGAGCAGAGCTTGTTGTGAATGTGGTTATTGACACGCGCGTGCCTGATCGTATAGCAACCGAAAAGGTAAAAAAGGTATCTGTTGACGATGAATATTTAAAAAAGCTAGCGGCAGGAATATTTGATCGTGGAGAGTATGAGGTTCTATATTTGCCGGACTATGATATGGACGAAATTAATGCGTCAATGGTCGATATTGAACAGTCCTTGGAGGAAAAGGCATATGAATATGGTGGTCCGTTTGTGCCATCGAAGTATTATGGTTTATTAAAGGGCTATCAGGTGTCCTCAAGTGCAAGCCATGATGTCGTTGATAAGCCGGAGGCAGGCCGGATTATCGGAAAGGGTCAACTGGAGTCAGAGGGTGTTACGGGATACTGTGAATCAGCATATCTCAGAGGAAGAATTAATGGTGAAGTATATATATTAGTTTATAACAAATACGATTATGATGACAACACATTAGGTTATGAAGATACGGAAAGTATTGAAATTATACCTTATGATGGCCAGCAGTATTATATAAGTTATATGGATTTTGAAAATGGGGCAAATGCTTATGGTGAAAATAAAGTATCCCATGGTGATGCAATGGCGCTTGCAGAGGATTGTATTTATAAGCTTGGATTTGATACGTATGCTCTTGCGACGGAATTTCATTCGATTTGTAATTATGAAACTGCAGGTGTTTATAATTCATATGAGAATATGACAACAGATGGCATAGTAGTGATGGATGCATCGTTGATGGAGTATTCCGGAGATTTATCAAAAAACGGCTATCGTTTTGTGTTTACGCCGTCGCTTGATGGCTTGCAGTTGGCTGATTGCGGGGAATCGGGATGTTCGAAATTTTCGGCGTTGTCATATCATGAAAACGGAAACATGAATGGTTCGTGGATTCAACCATATATTATGATTGATGTTGACAGTACAGGGATTCGACAAATCGTAATCAATCAAGTATATGAAATGGAAGAAACGCTTACAGAGGCATCGAATATTATTTCCTTTGAACAGGCCAATGAGGCTGCGCAAGCGGCATTTTCAGCAGAAGGTACAGAATATTACACGGTTACAGATATTCGATTTGAATATATTATTATCGAATATGAAAACGAGAGTGTAATGGCTCCTGCATGGGTGTATTACGTAGAAGGTGTGTCCGGACAAAGAGCGTTATTGGCAGTTAATGCATTGGATGGAAGTGTCATTCATATGAGTTACGATTGGACAAGCGCTTACTGGATAAATTAGAAAAGTGTATTGGAGGGAGAGAAAATGATGAAAACGAAAATTGCATTCATCGGTATCATTTGCTTGATGTTAAGCGGCTGTGGAAAAGAGAAAGACGTATCAGATGATTTTGTGAGTGTTCAAGGGGATGAAGGTTCAATATCGGATAATGAGGATTTTGATGATAATTTGTCTGTTGTCGGAATTACACATGTAAATTATACGGTTGAAGGCAGGGAAACAAGTGTAAATCTCAAGGTTGATGCTGATGTTGATACAGTATTACCCGACAATGTTCAGGTGTATGAAGTGGAAAAGGTTCATGTGTCCGATGATTATTTAAAGCAGCTTGCAAGCAATGTTTTTGATAATGGAGAATATGAAATATTGCAGCTTGAAAATTCTTATTCGGCAGCAGAACAGCTGGCTTGGCTTGAAACGATGGAGACGGAACTTGCGCAGATAGCAAAAGAACATAACAAAGCATATGAAGTATCGCCAAAGTATAAGCGAATTGATTTTTTCCTTGATGAAGATGATGCGGGCGTTGTCTATGATTTCGAGGACGGACAGGTCATTTATGAAAATGTGGAGGAGGACATGAGGAAGGGTCTTATCCAAGGAAAAATAAATGATGAAACCTTTGAGCTATATTATTGCGGACAGGACCTTAGCGCGAATTATGGACCTTATGGCTTTTCTGAGGGCATTTGTTTGTATCCGGTAAAAGGGATTTCGTTTAAGGCCGGATGCGAACGGCTTGTGTCGCCGGAGGATGTCAAAGTAACTGAAAACGCATGTGATTATCATGAGGCAGTCGTTGCAGCGCAGGATATGGTAGAAAAACTCGGTTTTGTGAATTATGAGATGGCAGACAGTTATGTATTGATGGAGGATGAGGAGCAAACCGGCGTAATTATCGATGGATCTTTAAATAACGGAATGGGCGGTGTTTCTGTTCCAAATGGATACCGCTTTGCATTTACGCCCAATATGGATGGCAGGGGAATCGGATATTATCATTCTACATCGATTGCAACGCTCGATTATATTGATTCTACGGCTACATTAACTAACGATTCTACGGCTACATTAATTAACAAAGACAAAATATCCGTTCAACCGTCTGTTGTTGTAGATGTCGATGATACAGGTATCATTCGTGTATACATGGAAGGTATGGTTGACGTTAAGCAAAGCATTTCTTCTGACACAAAGCTTATGAGCTTCGAGCAGGCAGATGCCATTGCAAAAAAGACATTTGAGGAAATCTACACAGTAAATGCACAAGTTTCACAAATTCGTTTGGAATATGTTGTCGTAAAATATGAGAATCAATATGCACTTGTTCCGGCATGGGTATATTATCGTCAGGATTACGGCGGAGAAGCGATGACGCTTTTTGCAATCAACGCATTGGACGGAACACCGATTCATTTCACATACAATTTCGGCAGTTTGTAAAACTCTGACATAAAAAGCATATTAAGAAAGCATACGAGAAAAGGGCCGCTACAATAAAGTAGCAGCCCTTCTTTCAATTGCTGATATATTAAATATTGAAAATATCACTAAATACCTTTAATGCGCCGTCTGTCTCATGAGCAAGTACCTTCTTGGCAAGTACCTTACCAAGCTGTACACCCTCCTGGTCGAAGCTGTTGATGTTCCAAAGGAAGCCCTGGAACATAATTTTGTTTTCAAAGTGTGCAAGAAGTGCACCAAGTGCTTCCGGATTGAGCTGGTCACCGATGATAATGCTGGATGGACGACCGCCTTTGAAGCTCTTATTACTGTTTTCGTCATCCTTGCCGCAAGCAAAAGCTACGATTTGTGCGGCTACGTTCGCACAGAGCTTCTGCTGGCTTGTGCTACCCTGAATATCAACATCTGTACCAATTTGGCTATTTTTAAAACCGATGAACTGAAGCGGAACAATATCGGTTCCCTGATGTAAAAGCTGGTAGAAGGAATGCTGACCGTTTGTGCCCGGCTCACCAAAAATGATTGGACCTGTCGGATAGTTGACAGGGTCACCGAAACGGTTAACAGACTTACCGTTTGACTCCATATCAAGCTGCTGGAGATGTGCAGGGAAACGTGAAAGTGCCTGTGAGTAAGGTAATACGGTAGTAGCCGGATATCCAAGTACGTTACGCTCGTAAACACCAATCAAAGCATCTAACATAGCCGGGTTCTTCATAATGTCAGTATTCTTTGCTGTCTCGTCTTCTGCCGCTGCACCATTCAGGAAACGTGCAAATACATCAGCGCCGAATGCGAGTGATAGAACCGCACCACCAACGGCTGATGTGGAAGAGAAACGTCCGCCGATATAATCATCCATGAAGAATGCAGCAAGATAATCATCACTCTTGGCAAGAGGCGATGTCTCACTTGTAACCGCAATCATGTGCTTTGATGCATCAAGACCGGCCTTTGCAAGTGCATCCTTAACAAAGGATTCGTTTGTTAATGTCTCAAGTGTTGTACCTGATTTTGATACAAGTACGAAAATGGAATGTGCAACATCTGTTCCTGCAAGCACTGCGGCTGCATCATCCGGATCAACGTTGCTGATAAATTTGGCGTCCATCTTGAATGTGTTGTTTTTCTTTGCCCAATTCTCAAGCGCAAGATACATCGCACGAGGACCAAGGTCGCTGCCGCCGATACCAATCTGTACAACGGTTGTGAACTTCTCGCCGGCTGCATTTGTAATTTCACCGTTATGTACCTTTGCTGCGAAATCAGCAATACGCTTCTGCTGCTCTGTGTAGAAGGTTCTCTTGTCAACACCGTCGGCTGTGACAGGCTTACCGAGCTGGCCGCGTGTCATCTGGTGAAGAACGAGACGGTTCTCTCCGGTGTTAATTACTGCACCATTGTAAAGCTCTTCGTATTTTTCTACGAGCTCTGCTTCCTTTGCAAGTGCTGCAAGCTTCTCTAAAACTGTATCATCAACTTCCTTTGCTGCAAAGTTGTAAGCAAGCCCCTCCGCCATAGGAACACTGTATTCCTTTGCTCTCTTTCCGCCGCTTTCGCCTGCCATAGCGGTTTGAAGCTTAACGCTGCCTTTGCATGCAGCAAGATCCTTGTATGCTGCTAAAGTGTCTAAGTTTTTCCAGTTCGCCATTTTCTTTTCCTCCATTATTTAAGGCATGTGCCTGATACTATCTGTATTATAAAGTTAAAAAAACCATTTGTCATTATATTTTTCAGGAAATCATAACACAAGAATAGAAATTGCGATTCGGGTTGTTTTTTTGAATGGCGTGCGCTTTTTTTCTTTATTGTGGCAGTATTATGTAGTAAAATAAACAAAAGGAATTGTTTTTCAAAGGGTATCGGATCGAAAACTATAAGATAGAGAGGTAAATGTATGAGAATACCGGACATTATTGCAGAAAAAAAGAAAAAAGGAAAGCCATCATTTTCGTTTGAAATATTCCCGCCGAAGAGGCAGGAGCTTCTTGATAATATTGATGAGACACTGGAGCTTTTGTGCGATCTCCATCCGGATTTTATTAGTGTCACATTTGGAGCAGGCGGTAGCACGCGCAATAGCAAGACGGTTGAGATTGCAAGAAAAATCAAGGAAAAATACCATGTGGAGCCGGTTGTACATTTGACGTGTCTGTACTATACAAAAGAAGAAATCAGCGAAATCTTAAATGAAATATCTGCTTACGGAATTGAGAATGTTCTTGCGCTTCGCGGGGATGTGAATCCGGATTTTCCGGTAAAAAATGATTTTGCATATGCAAATGAGCTTGTCGAATATATAAAGTCACAAGGCGATTTTTCAATCAGTGGCGGATGCTATCCGGAGAAGCATCTTGAAGCGAGTGACCCTGTTACGGATATTCGTTATCTTAAGAAAAAGGTTGACGCGGGGGTAAATCATTTGATTTCACAGCTGTTTTTTGACAATGAACTGTTTTATCAGTTCTATGAAAAAACGAGATGTGCCGGCATTGATGTTCCGATTGATGCAGGTGTCATGCCTGTCACAAACAAGGCGCAGATTGAACGTATGGTTACGATGTGTGGCGCTACATTGCCTTCGAAGTTTGAGAAAATCCTCCGGAAGTACGAGGATGATAAAGAGGCACTTTTTGATGCGGGACTTGCATATACAATCAATCAGGTTGTCGATTTAATTGCAAATGATGTCGATGGTGTACATATATACACAATGAACAACCCGACTGTGGCGAAACGAATTTGCGATAGCATTCGTAACCTTGTCTGATAATGGGTCTACGGACAAGAAATACAGAGGCGCAAGAAGGAAAAGAAAATAAGGAAACGTGCGAACGGAAACATTGCATGTTTTGTCAAAATATCGTATAATTAAACGGATTATACGATATTTTTGTTTGTTGGGAGTGGGTCATTCGTGTATAACATAAATTTTGATCTTGCTGCACTTGCACTTAGTATTACCGTGCTCGTTCATTTTTTATCAAAAAAGAACATTATGAATAAGCCGACAAAGATTTTTTATCTGTTGTTATGGCTTTCTTTTTTGACGTGCTCGCTTGATATTATCACAGCTAAGATGTCGGAGAAAATTATGCCTGACCCGGTTGTCTATATATCAAACGGCGCATATCTCATTTCGTTTGTTGCAATTCCCTATGTTTATTTGTTTTATATCGTGACATTGGTCAACAAAAATCACAGGTTGAATAAAATAGAATGTTTTTTCATCGGAATTCCGTTTTACATTTCGGCTTTGTTAATTGCAACAACGCCGTATACGCATTGGATCTTTTATAACGATCCGGTAACAAGCTACACGCATGGCAAATATTATTCCGTGTTGTATATTTTTTCATTGATTTACATGATTGTGTCGCTGTATCTGACGACCAAATATCGTATGCGACTTACATACAGCCAGTTGATACCGACTATATTTTATTCGGCTGGCGTTTTGGCATGTATCATTCTTCAGATACAGTATCCAAACATACTGATTTTGCAGTATGTCGACGCATTGTCGGTTCTGCTAATGTATTTGTCGGTTGAGAATCCGCGAGATTACGAGGACAAGGACCTTGGCAGTTATAACCGGCGCGGGTTTATTCGACTTGTAAGTGCAGCGATTGAATCCGAGGATGCTTTTTCGGTTATTACAATTCGATTCAATGGCTATCAGTCCATTCGAGAGACGCTTGGTGCAGAGAATCGTCAGCTTTTTATGAAGGAGATTGCGGATTACATTTCGCAAAATATTGCACCACATCAGCTTTGCTCGTTGACAGACGGTATGTTTGCCATATTTGTTAAGAATCAGCCAAAATGGAAGAAAAAGTGGAAAAATATCAAATCAACGGAGGATATTATTAACTTTATTCAGGAGGAGTTTAATAGCGCAGTAAAATTCCGTGGAATGGAAATCGTAGTGTCTGCGTCGCTTTATACATTATCCTGTCCGGAAGAGATACAGTCCATTGAGGATATTCTTGATATGATCGATTATGCAAATGACCATTGGACGGAACACGAAAAGGGTGTCGTTATGCATGCCAGTGAGGAGATTATTCAAAATATTCATCGAAACAACAAAATAGAACTTATTATGAAACGTGCACTTGCAAATCGTAATTTTGAGGTGTATTATCAGCCGATTTACTGCGTGAACAAAAAACGTTTTTGCTCGGCAGAAGCGTTGCTTCGTCTGAAGGATGAAGAAATGGGATTCATCAGTCCGGATGAATTTATTCCGATTGCGGAAAAGACGGGACTCATTTTTGAGATTGGAGAATTTGTATTCCATCAGGTTTGCGGCATGATGTCAAAGCAGAAGATTTGGGAACGCGGAATTGAATATATCGAAATCAATTTGTCACCGGTTCAGTGTATTGAGGAGGATTTGCATGCCAAGCTGTTTTCAATTATGGATTCCTACGAAATCCCGTATGACAGGGTCAATCTGGAGATTACAGAGACCGCGACCATTTCCTCGGAGGAGGTACTTCGCCGGAACATTGAGCCGCTTCTTGCAAACGGTGTTACATTTTCATTAGATGATTACGGAACCGGATATTCGAATCTTTCGAATGTCATCAGCTATCCGTTCCATATAATAAAAATTGACAAATCCATGGTCTGGTCGGCAATGGATGATGAGCGTGCAATGCGTGCCCTTCGTCATACGGTTGCCATGATAAAGGATTTGGATATTAACATTGTTGCCGAAGGTGTCGAAACAATTGAACAGGCAAAATTACTTGGAAATTTAGGCTGCGGATTTTTGCAGGGCTATTATTTTTCGAAGCCGGTTTCCGAAAAAGATTTTATTAAAATGATATAGGGGTATCTTCGATGTTTCAATGGATGATTTCGGAGCGGGTTATTCTTCTTTGAATTCGCTTAAGGATCTTCCTTTGGACGTACTGAAGCTTGATGCAGATTTCTTCCGCGGGGAGGAAACGGGTGACCGTGGTGAGATTATTGTTTCACAGGCAATTGATTTGGCAAAGCATTTGAATATGCGCATTGTCGCAGAAGGAATCGAAAAAAAGGAGCAGGTTGACTTCCTTGCAAAATGTGGCTGCGATATGATTCAGGGTTACTATTTTGCAAAGCCGATGCCGGCATCCGATTATGAAACTCGAATGAATGAGAAGGAATAGATTATGCTGACAAGGGAAGAAATATTAGCCTATGGACGATCCTTTCAAAATACATATCAGGAAGCACCGTTTCATGATGCAAACTGGCAGCTTGTACGTGTGAATGGTAGTCGCAAGGCATTTTTATGGACTTATGAACGAGATGGCTTTCTGAATATTAACGTAAAGCCGGATCCCGCATGGCGAGATTTTTGGCGTGATACGTATGCTTCGGTAATACCGGGGTATCATCAGAGTAAAGAGCATTGGAATACAGTTATTATTGATGGTTCGATACCGGATGAAGATATCCGGCAAATGATAAAAGAAAGCTATGAAATCGTGTCATATAGTCCGACAAAGAAAATATACGAGGCGGTTTGCAAAATTCCGCGAGGAAGGGTCGCAACGTATGGACAGGTGGCAGAGCTTGCAGGCGATAAAAAGATGGCACGTGCAGTCGGAAATGCATTACACAAAAATCCGGATCCGGATACGATTCCGTGCTATCGTGTTGTAAATAGCAAGGGTGAGCTTGCGGGTGCATTTGCGTTTGGCGGAATGGATGTGCAGGCAGAGTTGCTTCGTGCAGACGGGATCACGGTTGTTGACAATAAGGTCGACCTTGCGAAATATGCAATCGATGTATGTGAGATAGAATTGGAGAATCATAACAAATGACAGATTTAAAGCAAATGCTGACGGAGCATATTGGTGAGAAAAGGGATTACTATCCGTTAAATCAAAGTCAGATTGGAATATATTATTACTGTAAGAATCATCCGGAAAGCGTTGCCTACAATTTGCCGAGTATTTGTGAATTGCCAAAACAAAAGGTCGCGCTTTCGCGTTTGTCGGCTGCAATTAAAATCGCACTTAACAATCATGTTGCATTTCGGTGCAAAATCGTGGAACGGTCTTCGGGACCGGTCTGGGTATTAACCGACAGAAGCTTCGACGATTTTGAAATTCCGGTCGAAAAAGTGTCAGAAGAAGCACTTACAGAGATTAAAAACCGGTATGCAAAACCATTTGATTTATTTGGGGATTTGCTGTTTCGTATCAATATTTATGAGACAGAGAAAAATTATTCGATTATTTCTGATTTTCATCATTTGATTTATGACGGTAGCTCCTGTCGCATTTGGTTTCAGGATATTGCAGCTGCATATTATAACGGCACGGTTGAAACTGAAGAGGTTACTATGCTTGATTTTTGTGCATATGATGATGCCTACCAAAAATCACAGGCTGAGATGGATGCAATTTCTTACTACCGGGACGTTTTTCAAGGTGCAAAGCCCAGGACATCGATTCCGGCTGATTTAGAGGAAAATGATTTGCCGGGCGATGGCTACTGTGTATATTGCTTTGATAAAAGAATTGATTTCTCAAAGGTGAGTGCTGTATGTAACGGACGTGTGGGTGCATTTTTTGTCGGTGCATTTGCTTATGCGGCAGCGAAATACACTGGCACCGGCGATGCAGTTGTCTATACGGGAAACCATGGTCGTATGGATGAGCGACTGCGACACAGTGTTGGTATGTTCGTGCGAATGCTTCCGGTTTATGTGACAATCGACGAGAGTTTTTCTTTGACAGACTATCTTTCGCAGGTGCAGGAACGCTTGTATGGCGGTATTAAGCATGGGAAATGTGCATTTGCAGCGCTTATGCAGGAGCATAAGCTTTCGATAGACCTGTCGATTCTCTATCAGGGAGACTTTTTTAATCATGTGCCGTTTGGTGATATTGACTGTCCATGGGAGGCACTTCCGCTTCATGGGATGGATGATGATTTTGTCATTATGGTATTTAAGGAGAAGGAGCATTTTAAGCTTAAGGTTGAATATCGAAAGGACAAATACAAATTACAAACCGTTCATGAATTCCTTCGTGCTTACGAGGAAACGGTGATGACGTTTATTGGAGAAACAGTATCCAATGAAGGAGGTGCGGTATGAATCAGGAACGAATTAATAAGATTTCAAATATGACATTAGAGGAGAAAGCGGCACTTGTCGGGGGCTCCTCTATTTTTGGTTCTGTCGAAAACAAAGCGCAAGGTATTGAGAGACTTCAGTTTTTGGATGGCGGAACCGGTATTAATTTTGAGCAGCTTTTTGGCGATTTTGCCATGAAGCATGAGGAGGCAGAGCATGTAAACGGTATGGCCACCATGCAGATTTTGGAAGAGGTTTGGACGAATTTTTATGAGCCGGAAAAAATGAGTGAGGCGGCATTTGTGGTTTACGGACATATGAAAAAATGGCTTGACGAGTGGACCGGCTTACCGGATATGGCGCCCGGTTGTTATCCGCCGGGAATTTTGCTTGGTGCAACCTTTAATCCGGAAGTTGTCTGCCGTGTAGGTGAGGCTCTGGGGCTTGAGGCAATGCTGTATCATGTTGATTATTTGCTCGGGACACCAAATGTAAATCTTCAGCGGGATCCGAAAAACGGTCGACTGTTTGAAGGCTATTCGGAGGATCCGTGTGTTGTCGGCACGCTGGCTCCTGCCCTTGTAAAGGGTGTCCAGAAGTACCCTGTCATTGCAAATGTGAAGCATTTTGCGGCGAATAATCAGGAGACAAATCGAATCGGTATTGACGAGCGGATTTCAAAGAGAGCACTTTACGAGCTTTATTTTCCGGGATTTGCGGCTTGTGTAGAAGCAGGGGTAAGGTCGGTGATGAGTGCCTACAATAAGATTAACGGAGAGACCTGCACACAGAACAAATGGCTTCTTACGGATGTTCTTCGTAAGGAATGGGGGTTTGAAGGCCTTGTTATGAGTGATTGGGGTGCTGTTTACGATCCGGTTTGTGCGATTGCAGCGGGAAATGATTTAAATATGCCGGGACCGGTCGACGCAAAGCCGATTGCTGATGCAGTGAAATCCGGGGAGTTGGATGAGGCTGTTTTGAATCAGGCAGTTTATAACATTCTTTCGGTTTATGACTGGCTGATGGAACAGAGAGAAAAAGCAAAGGATATTCATTTTTCGAATGCGGATGTTGAAATTATTAAGAAAAAAACAGATGCGATTGCATACGAAGCAGCAAAAGAAGGTATTATATTATTAAAAAATGAGAATTCCATATTTCCGATACAATCAAATAAAAGTGTGGCGATTGTCGGAAGCGGACGCGGGCAGATGCTTTCCTGCGGAACCGGAAGTGCCGGAATAACAACCAATCGAAATACAAATTTTGCAGAGGAGCTGCGTGTAATTCTCGGCGAGGATTCCGTGTTTGTCTGTGAGAGCAGTTGCGGTGATGAAGCAGGCAGCAAAACCGGACTATCAAAGGCCGAATCGTGCGATTATGTTCTCGTTGTAGCAAGCCTGCAGGGGCAGGAGGGTAACGATCGGAAGGATTTGCTGTTAAGTCCGTATGATGAACAGATTTTGAGACATTTAGCAGCACAAAAAACAACAAAAAACTTTAAACTCGGATTGATTCTTAATGTTTGCGGACCGGTTGATTTGATGGAATTCCTTGATGACATTGATGGCATATTCTGTACATTTTTGCCCGGTATGCAGGGTGCAAGGGCACTTGCGAAGCTTATTTGCGGGTTGGAAAATCCGAGCGGTAAATTGCCACTTTCCTTCCCGAAACATGATGAGGATACCCCAAGCTACATCAATTTTCCGGGCGATGGTTCACAGGTTACTTATGGCGAAGGCATTTTTGTAGGCTACCGGTATTACGATAAAAAGAAGGTAAAACCGCTCTATCCGTTTGGCTATGGATTGTCATATACAACGTTTGAAATCGGGAACCTGAAAACCTCGAAGGTGCATTTTGATGATGAGGTCGAGGTGCACTTTACGATAAAAAATACGGGAGCAAGAGCCGGAGCACAAGTCGTGCAGCTGTATGTATCGGATGTATGTGCTTCAAAGCCAAAGCCTTTGAAGGAGCTAAAACGATTCAAGAAAATCTATTTACAACCGGGGGAAAGCGTGGATGGAACATTTACCCTGAAGGCGAAGGATTTTGAATATTTTGATATGGATTACGACTGCTTCCTTTGCGAGGAGGGCTATTTTGATTTGATTGTTGCGACATCCTCTGCAGAGTCGGATGTTGCAGGCAGACTTCGTGTTTACAAGAATGGAAGAAGTCCTTATTCGTATGGACTGCAGTCAACGATTAAGGTGCTGTACGAGGAGCCTTCGTTGAAGTCGGCTCTTGTAGACTGGTGGACAAGTGAGGGTCTTGATATCGGAGTGTTAGACAGCACGTATCAATATTCAAACAGTCGAAAGCTCGAGGATGTAATTCCGTCGGATATCTGCAAGGTGGCCGATCAAAATGGGAAACTCAGGCAACTCCTTGAGCAGTTTGCACGGGTAGAGAAACGATAAGCTTTATTGACGAAAAAAGCATCCATCGTTATAATATGTATGGTTTTATGACGTTCGATGATGAAACGTTATAAACTTTAGGAGACAGAATATGCAAAAGTATACATTACAAGATTACAAAAATATATTAATGCAAAACGGTATGCTTGCAGATACTTATGGAGAAATTGGTTCGCAGGAGGTATCGTTTCTTACGTATGGCTCGAAGGAGGTCGTTCCGGGCACATTGTTTATATGCAAGGGTGCGGCATTTAAAAAAGAATATCTCGATGAGGCGATTCGCAGAGGCGCAATCTGCTATGTAAGCGAAAAAAAATACGATACAGAGGAGGATGTACCATACATTCTTGTTCGAAATATCCGTACCGCAATGCCACAGCTAGCCATTCTTTTTAATAATGAGCCGGCAAAGGCACTTACGCTTGTCGGAATCGGCGGAACGAAGGGAAAGTCGACATCTGCTTATTATATGAAGGCTGTTTTTGATGATTACATGGAAGCGATTGGTGGCAGGGAAAGTGGTATTCTTTCTTCGATTGACACATATGACGGCGTGATTTGCGAGGAGTCGAGACTTACTACGCCTGAGGCTGTTGAGCTGCAAAAGCATTTCCGGAATGCGGTTGACAGCGGGATTACACATTTTCAGATGGAGGTATCGGCACAGGCACTTAAGTACAACCGTACGGACGCAGTTACATTTGATGTTGGTGTGTTTTTAAATATTTCAGAGGATCACATCAGTCCTGTTGAGCATCCTGATTTTGAGGATTATTTTTCTTCAAAGCTTTTGATGTTTGCGCAGAGTAAAAATGCAGTTATCAACAAGGATGCAGATTATATTGACCGTATTTTGGACAGCGCGAAGGTGTGCAAAAAGGTTGTGACATTTAGTATGAAGGATTCATCCGCTGACGTATATGGATATAATATACACAAAGACGGCGATGAGACGGTATTTATGGTTAAGACAGAGTCCTTCGATGAGGAGTTCCGCCTCACAATGCCGGGACTGTTCAATGTAGAAAATGCGCTTGCTGTAATTGCAACTGCGATGATTTTAAATATTCCGTTACAATATGTTCATTCCGGACTTTACCGTGCCCGTTCGAAGGGACGTATGGAGCTTTATGCAAGCCGTGATAAAGAGCTGATTGCAGTCGTCGATTATGCGCATAATAAGTTGAGCTTCGAAAAGCTTTATGCTTCCATGCGCGAGGAATTTCCGGATTATGCACTTGTGTCCGTGTTTGGCTGTGTGGGTGGAAAGGCGCTGAACCGCAGAGAAGAGCTTGGAAAATTCGTAGGAAAAAATGCGAAGAAGGCGTATCTTACGGCCATTGACCCGGGAGCAGAGCCATTTGAGAAAATTTGCAACGAAATTGGTGTTCATCTTAAGAAAGCAGGATGTCCGTACGAAGCAATCGAAGATCGAGGACAAGCAATCAAGAGAGCAATAAAAGAGGCGGAAGGGAAAACCGTACTTCTTATTACAGGTCATGGCAGCGGAACAAAAATTCATTATGCAGACCGTGTTGTGACAACAAAAACCGATATGGAATATGTAAAAATGTATATGGCAGAACGCGAGAATGCATGCGAGGTTGCCTGTACAGAGGTATAAAAATCGGAAAGAATTGCTTCCTTAGCAATTCTTTCCGATTTTTATATCTTTTTCAAAAATAGTCGAACTACAAATCCGTTGTTGTTGAAGCATTCTAATCCGCCCTTCATGTTTTCCATGAAGAAGGAAGCGAGAAACAAACCGAGACCGGAACCGGATTTTCCGGATTTGTTGGAGCCACGGTAGAATTTTTCTGTAAGAAGCGGAAGCTCCTTGTCGGGTACACCGGGACCGTGGTCGGATATTTCAATCATGAGCCGGTTTTCCTCAAGTGCAAATGTAACATCAATATCGGTGTCTGCGTATTTGTAAGAATTATTGATGATGTTGTCAATTACCTGATTGAAGCGGAGCAAATCCATATAGACAAGACATTCCGGAATGTTATTCTTAATTTTAATCTTGCCGTAGTAGTTTAAATCTTCAAATGCTGCAAGAATCATAGTTGATTCGGCTTCTACAGGTTCAACCTGAAGATTGTTTAACTCTTCAAGGGAAGCGTGGAACATATTGCTGATTAACTGGTCAATCATATCGGATTTTTGATCAATTATTTCTATCTTTGAACGAATTTCCGAATAGGTCTCTTTATCCTTTAAGGTAAGAATATTTTGGTGTTCGGCCATATATTTGTCAATTTTGCAATTTGTGACTTCACAGGTTGCCTTAATCGTGGAAATCGGTGTTTTCATATCATGGGAAAGTCCCGCAACAAGCTCTTTCTTGCTTTGGTTTGCACGCTGTTCATTTTCGCGCGCAGTCCTTAATTCTTCGCGCATGATGTCGAAGCTTTCTGTAAAAATTCCGAAGTAGTTATTTTTCATCATCGGAAGCGGAAAATCGAGATTACCCTTTGCAATATTGGAAGAAAATTTCTGAAGTGTCTTAAATGGCCGGACATAGGAAAAATAAAGCATTACAAACAGACTAAGTGTAATAATTACAAGAACGACAGTGAAAAGAAGCAGCTTTTTCTTCTGGGTAGAAATTTTGGCAGCTACAATATCGTTCGAGCTATCGAAGATGAATTTGCCGACAATCACACCGTCTGTTTCGTAATCGATGATTGTTTTTCCGTTTTTTATTGCTGTATTCAATTCCGCGCCGTAATTATCGTCTGATTTTAGCAGGATTTTGCAGGAGAATTCTTCTTCGAGTGCTTTGATTACGGAAGCATCAATTGTGCCGTCAGTCGACTGGGAAATCATTTCGTCGTCAAGCTTATGCATAATCTTCCGGCAATTCTCGTTTATTTCTACTGTGTCAACATTTGCTTTTTCGAAGCGATTTAAATCCGTATATAAAACGCCTACGAAGATTGCGATGGAAAGAATATAAAGAATCGTAATTGTTTTTAGTTTCATAATTCTAATATGTATCCTGTACCCCAAATTGTCTTAATGTATTTAGGATTATTTGGATCCTCCTCGATTTTTTCACGAAGCCTTCGGATGTGAACATTCAGTGTTCCGTCACTGAAAAACGTATCCCCCCAAACATTTATGAGAAGCTCGTTCTTTGTGACAATTGTGTTTTTCTTATTATACAAATAGTTGAAAAGCTTAAATTCCTTTGCTTTCAGAGCAATGCTTTTGCCGCAAACATTGATTTTCATGGTTGCACCGTCCACAGAAATCGCATCGTCAGGTGCAGTTTCGTCAGAATCTTTAGATTCTAGAGAAAGACGGATATTTTCGACACGCTTTAAAGTAACCTTAACCTTAGCGAGAAGAACACTTAAGGAATAAGGTTTTTTTACGTAGTCGTCGCCGCCGATATTCAGTGCAATCAAAATGTCGTCGTCGCTCTGGCGTGCACTTATGAAAATGATAGGAATATCGGAGGTTTCACGGATTGTTTTGCATACATTAAAACCGCTTCCGTCGCCGAGGTTAATATCTAAAAGAAGGACATCTACACTGTTTGTATCCAGAAAATCAAGACAATCCCCGGCAGAATAAACCGTATGACATTTCACATCAAACATTTCAAAATATTCACAGGTAGCGTCGGCAAGCTCTTTTTCATCGTCGACAATTAAACAATTGTAATGCATAGTGCACCTCCCTGTACAGCTTAATTTATTTTACCATAGAGAAGTCTTTTTTTGCATTTATTTTTCATAATTAAGAAACAGTTAAGAAATAGAGAAGAGATGTGTCAAGACATTGTAAGAAATCCTTGTCATAATAAAGACAGAAGATGAGAAGAAAGAGCAGACAATGAACATAAGTTTTGCAGAAGCATTCTCTGATTTTTATACAACAATCGAAAAGAAAGAAGGAAGAAAAATGAGTTATGTATTAGAAGCAACCGATTTGTGCAAGAGCTTTTCCAATGAAAGTGTTCAGCAGCATGTTCTGAAAAATTTGAATCTAAAAATTGAAAAAGGTGATTTTGTAGTTATCATGGGAAATTCCGGTTCCGGTAAGAGTACATTGTTATATGCACTTTCCGGAATGGATCGACCATCGCTTGGAAGTATAAAAATCGATGGGGAGGAAATTTCAAAGTACAGCAATGACAAGCTTGCATTAATCCGTCGAAAAAAATGCGGATTCGTATTTCAGCAAAATTACCTGAACGACACAATGAGTGTTATGGACAACATTTTAGTAAGCGGACTTCTCGTAAGTAAAAACAAAAAAGAGACTGTAAGCTATGCGCTGGAGATGATGAAGAAGGCAGGACTGAATGAGAATGTAAGGGAAAAATATCCGACACAGTTATCCGGAGGTGAGGCACAGCGAGTTGCACTTGTCCGAAGTATTATTAACAAGCCGGAAATCCTTTTTGCGGATGAGCCGACCGGTGCTCTTAATTCAAGTAATACAATTAACGTTCTTGATATTTTTACGGAGCTAAATAACGGCGGACAGACAATTGTAATGGTAACACATGATATGCGTGCAGCACGACGTGCAAACAAGCTGTTTTATTTAAGTGATGGTGTCATTATGGATCAGATTACACTTGGGAAATATAAACCGCACGATGAAAGACGTCACGAGCAGGTGAGAGAATTCTTAACAAAGATGGGATGGTAATTATGAAAGCATTATTTTTAATCGCAAAGGATAATATAAAAAAGAAAAAGACAAATGCAGTTATTATGATACTCTTAATTGCAATTGCAACGATGTTTTTATATGTAGGCATTTCTGTAATCGGAAATTGCAACAAAGTAATCGATGCCTGTAACGAGAAAAACAATGGAGCAGATTTCTTCTACTTTTCAGAGAGTGTATATTATCAGGAAATTATCGATCTGGTTTGTGAAAATGAACATGTTATTGAGAGCTGTCAAGGTGAATTTCTTTATGCGGACAACGCATACTACGGGAAGGACGAAATTGACCAAAAGGACGGAAATGAGTCTTCTTTTATCTTTGAAAAAAAGGAGGAAGGACGCAATATTTCAAAGCATAATATGATTGATGCAAAAGGTGAGTGGACAGAAAATTCGGTTGTTCTTCCATACTACATGCATGTGGCAAATGGTTATGAAGCGGGCGACACGTTTGTCATTGAGACAGAAGGTGTCAAGATTTATTGTACAGTTTATGGATTTGTAGAGGATGTTATGTTCTCAAATCCGATGACGATGACTACAACAAAAATCGTTTTATCTGATGCGATGTATGAGAGATTACGTCCTGTATTGAAATTATACCGCGGTGTAAGAGCCCGTTTGGATGGATATGATACAGAGCAATTCGATAAGGTTATTGAGAATGAAGTTCAACAGCTTATGGTTGAAAAGGATGCGGTCGGAACAAATTATCATATATCGTTAAATTATGACATGATGAAAAGCGGAACCGGAACTCTTGTTATGATTTTTATGGCGATGCTTACCGTGTTTGCGGTACTTTTGATTCTGGTTGTACTTATCATTATCCGATTCAATATCGGTAATTCCATTGAAGAAAATATTAAAAACATAGGTATCATGGAAGCATGTGGCTATACGAGTAAGCAGATGATTTGTGCGGTTGTCCTTGAATTTTCCATTCTTGGTATTGTCGGAACAGCACTCGGACTTGTGATAGCAAACGCCTGCTCGAAGGCACTTGGAAATATCATTGCTTCTGCGATGGGACTTTTATGGAATGTCGGATTTAGTCTTGTTAGCGCAATTCTTACGGTTGCTGCAATTTTGGTATTTATCCTGTTGATTGCAAGAGTAAGTGCAAAAAAATACAAAAAAATCAGTCCGCTTGATGCGCTGCGCAATGGAATTTACAGTCATAATTTTAAGAAAAACAGCTTAAGATTGGAAAAAAGTCCATTACCGCTTAATGCATCACTCGGCGTGAAGAGTACATTGTTCAACTTAAAGAAAAATATTTTTATTACAATTGTTGTTGTCATTTTGACGTTTGTTACCTGTATGGCATTTGCAATCTTTAAGAACTTCAGCAATATGAGTACGATGCTTCCGATTGTAGGTGTTGAATATACAGATATCATGCTGGTACCTAAGGATAATGAATACAATCAATATGAGGAAATGTCAGAAAAAATAAAGCAGCGCAACGAGGTTGAAAATGTATTAACATTGACAAGCTACAGTGTTATTCTCTCTGTCAATGGCGAGGAAGAGCAGATTCACGTAGATGCCTACGATCATCCGGATGAAATGAGGATCGATATCCTTGCAAAGGGAAGAATGCCGATATACGATAATGAGGTTGTTCTTTCGACACTTATGTGCAACAAGTTTGATCTTGATATTGGAGATGTTATCACATTAAAGCTTGGGGAAACAGAAGGGGAATATATTATTGTCGGAAAAAATCAGGGAGCAACAAATCTTGGTAAAACCTGCGTGCTGACGATGGAGGGAAACAAGCGTCTTATTTCAGACAACAATGGCAGCGGTTTGTATGTGTACTTGAAGGAAGATGCGGATATTGATGAGGTGCTGGAGGAGTATAAAACATTGTTCGGAGACGATTTCAGTGTCTCAAATTACAGAAAACTGGTTGATGCAGTGGTGCTGTCAATGTCATTGGCACTTAAGATATTTTGTATTTTGCTTGTTGTTGTGTCGGCCTTCGTAATAGCAATGATTCTGTTGTTATTAATCAAGTCTCACATTATACGTGAAAAGAAACAATTAGGCATTTACAAGGCACTTGGATATACGACAGGACAGTTGATTCTTCAGATTGTTTTAAGCTTCCTTCCGGTTATGCTGATTGGCGGTATAATAGGCGGTGTTGTGACGAAGCTTTTGGTTAACAAGTTATTTGTTCTCTGCTTCTCTATGTTCAGCATTGAAAAACTTGTATTTGAAATTCCGGTTGCCATCGTATTATTGTGCATCGTCGGAATTGTTGTATGGTCAGAAATAATTGCCCTGCTTGCTTCCGTTAAAATTCGTAAGATTGCTCCATACAAGATGATTACGGAGGCATAAAACAAAAGATCTCACGTAAAAAATACCGGGTCACACCGGTATTTTTATTGTATTCGTCATATGGTATGGTTTTCATACATTTGGAAGATTGAATTGAAGATGTATTTGATTTATTATTTGATTATGGCGCATACAACGATTGGATTATATTCAATGAAAAAAATGTTTTCAATAGCGATTTTTGTCGATGGCACACATTGCAAAATAGCAGGCACAGATTGTAGCTTTTATCATTGCATACCGGAAAAACATGTCGAAAAAAATTTCGGATTATAGTATAATATTATGCGGGTATTGTTCGTAAAGCGCCCGATGGAAAGACAACTTGTAAGATAAGAGGGAAACCATTTGAATATTTCAGATCAAATCAAAAAGAGCTTAAATTTTATAAAATTCAAAGGCATTGATGGTGTTGTTTCAACTGTGCGCTATAAGATGAGTGGTCCGGGACTGTCTTACAATGGATGGTACAAGGAAACGCATGAGCCGGATGAAGAAGCACTGACGGTGCAGCGTGAAACGGAATTTGCATATGCACCCAAAATCAGCATTCTTGTGTCTGTATATATGACCCCGGAGTTCTTTTTGCGCGCCATGATTGAATCTGTCCAAAAGCAGACCTATTCAAACTGGGAGCTTTGTATTGTTGATGGCAGCCAGGCACCGGATGAAAGCAGGCAGGAAGAGGAGCAGACGCTGAGTGTGTATGAGCATGTTTACAGTCTGGAAACAGAAAAAACCATTCGCCAATATGCAGATGAAGATCCCCGTATTCACTATGAGCTGCTCGATAAAAACCGTGGAATTTGCGACAATACAAACCGTGCACTTGCTATGGCAACCGGTGATTTCGTTGCGCTGTTGGATCATGACGATATTTTGACGGAGGATGCTCTTTTTCAGGTTGTAAGTGCACTTCAGGACGAGAAGATTGATGTGATTTATTCGGATGAGGATAAAATGTCGGAGGATGGAACGAAATTTTCAGATCCGGCTTTGAAGACAGATTTTAATTTGGATTTGTTGCGCAGTTATCCTTACATTGCTAATTTTTTAGTTGTCCGTACATCTCTGGCAAGGCAGATCGGCGGTTTTCGCCGGGAATTTGATGCTGTTCGTGATTACGATTTTATGCTTCGATGTCTGGAGGCACTTGCATCGGATTGCGGACTTTCCTCAGCGCTGTTACGTGACAAGATCCATCATATTCCTCGTGTTCTTTATCATACAAGAATGCATAACCGTACGAATGAAGCGTATGCGCGCAAGCGCGAATGCTCTCATAATGCAGGAAAAAAGGCACTTGCCGCACACCTTGAACGACTTGACTGTTATGCCACGGTTGCTTACACAGATATGAAGGGTGTCTATCATGTTACGTATGAGACTCCGGGGAATCCATTGTTATCCATTATTGTTACGGCTTGCGCGGATGTTGCGTTGCTTGAGAAGTGCATAATGCCGCTTTTTGAACGTACGCGGTACAGCAACTTCGAAATAATTGTTGTAGATGGGATGGTCTTGCAGGAAAAAGCAGCTGCATATCATAAACTTGAGTCAAAACGCAGAAACCTTAAGGTTGTATTTTGCCGTGAGAGTGACAATCAAAATCGTTGGCGTAATTTTGCAGCCGCGCAGGCAAAGGGAGAGTATCTTCTCTTTTTGAACGGAGATATTGAGATTGCTGATTCGGCATCCATCAGTGAAATGATCGGCTGCTGTATGCGAAAGGAAATTGGCATAGTGGGCGGAAGTGTATTCTCCGCAAATGGTGTCATGGTACATAGCGGTCTTGTTATCCGGGCAGATGGTTCTGTAATTGATGCCTATCGCGGGATGCGAAAAGGCGGATTCGGATATTTGATGCATAACCGTATGAATTGCGATTATGCGGCTGTTTCCGAGGAGTGCCTTATGATAAAAAAAGATTTATTTAACAGTCTTGGAGGATTCTCAATCGATGCAAACGCGCTTGCGGCATCCGTTGATTTGGGGCTTCGGACATGGGAAAAACAAATGATTGTCATGTGTGCTGCGAATGCCGTCTGGTGTAAGCACACAAAAAATAACGAGACCGTTTATAAGGTTAAGCCTGAAAACAATCTCGTTACAAAATATTCATTCTATAATCCAAACTTTGCAGACAACAAAGCGCCGTTTAGCTTATGATACTGCTTCTATTGGGTTACGGAATCTTCTTCCAAATCCGCCTTTGTCAAAGTGCGGATTTGTTTGTCTGTAATGTTGTCGATTTCGACGATACGTGATGCCTGTCTTGCGATGGCACGTTCGATGTAATTGCGAACCTCTCTTGCATTTGCGAAGTTTTCGTCGTGGGCATTCGCACGCGCATTCAAGTATTCTTTTACATATTTTGCACCCGCTTCGTTTGGTTCATATTCCTGTTTTTTACACATTGACATGAAAATATCATAAAGCTGTTCGCCGGTGTAATCCTTGAACATGATGTATTTGTTAAATCTGGATTTAAGACCCGGGTTTGAATTAACGAATTCCTCCATCAGTTCGGTGTAACCGGCAACGATAACAATCAGATTGTCACGGTTATCCTCCATGAGCTTTAGGAGCGTATCGACAGCCTCCTGACCAAAGTCCTTGCCGTCCTTATTGGCTGTAAGTGTATAGGCTTCATCGATGAACAATACGCCGCCAAGCGCGCTTTCCACAACCTCACGTGTCTTCGTTGCAGTCTGTCCGACATAGCCCTCCACAAGGCTTGAACGATCAACCTCTACAAGCTGTCCTGTCTCAAGTACGCCGAGACAACCGTATATTTTTGCAAGCAATCTTGCAACGGTTGTTTTGCCGGTACCCGGATTACCTGAAAATACCATATGAAGCGAAAGTGTAGGCTGCTTCATGCCGCGCTCCTCGCGAAGCTTTTTGACTTTCAGTAAATTGACGAGGTTTTTGATGTCCTTTTTGACGTCCTCCAGTCCGGTGAGCTCATTTAACTCTTTCATAAGTTCATCCAGTGTTACATCTTCTTCGCCGACAGCCTCTTTGTTGAGCTTGCCCTTCATTGCCTCTAACGAAGCATTAGCGGCTGATGTCTTTGCGGCGGCAGGCTTGATATTTTTATTTGTCGCCTTGCTTCCGTTGACAGGAGTAATTTTACCGCCTTCGTTTGTAGCATCAAAAAGCTTATGCTTTCGAAGATAATTCTCGATCATCGTTGTGTACAAGGTAAGATTATCGGTTTCGTTCGCTGTCTGAAGGTTGTTCGATGCTATAAAAGCCTGTCCAAGGGAAACGTAAAGATTATACAAATTACGCGCCTTTGAGAAGCCTTTTGTAGTATAAGCCGTCTTGCCTGACAAATCCGCCTCTGCAAAATAGGTGAGGGAACGCGGAACCGTGCGGACGAAGGCTTCGTTGCAGGTACGTTCGTATTTGAAACGGATTAATTTATCGAGTGTGAAATATTCACCGAGATATTCGTGGATGAAGCTTGTTTCCTCAACCATGGAACCACTGTTTGTGTCTAACAAAAATGCAAGATACTGAAGTAAATCAAAACGAATCATTTCGCGCATGGAAATGTCGGTCTTCGGGCCAAATCCCTGTTGCACAATAATTTCGCCATACATATAACAATCGTTAAGCTCTTGTTTTAGGTTTATAGACATGATGTATCCTTTCTTTGTTCGTAAATGTCTTTTGAAAAAGTCTTGTTGAAATGTGGTTTCACGACAAGAATTTGGCATTATTATAGCACCGGGACAAACATTGCGTAAAGTGGGAAATTTGTTGAAAAACAAGGTAGAATATGCTACAATCAGTCTACTTATAAGACGTAACGTGCAAAGGAGCATACGATATGTTTTTTCGGCCATGTATTGATATTCATAATGGCGTAGTAAAGCAGATAGTCGGAGGCAGCCTACGGGATGAAGCCGATAGTGCTACAGACAATTTTGTATGTGAACAGGGCGGAGATTATTTTGCAAAGCTTTACAGAGATAGTGGTCTTAAGGGGGGACATATCATTTTGTTAAATGCTTCGCAGAGTCCGTACTATGAGGCGGATGTAAAGCAGGCGAAGGCTGCGCTTGCAGCGTATCCAATGGGACTTCAGATTGGCGGCGGTATTAATGCTGATAATGCAAAGCTTTTTCTGGATATGGGAGCATCTCATGTTATTGTGACCTCCTATGTGTTTCAAGATGGTAAGATATTTTATGACAATCTTGAACGGTTGGTCCAAGCGGTAGGGAAGGAACGGATTGTTCTGGATCTTAGTTGTCGCAAACGTGATGGTGCTTATTATATTGTCACCGACCGCTGGCAGAAATATACAGATGTTGTTGTTTGCCCCGAAACGCTTGATACACTTGCATCATATTGCAGTGAATATTTGATTCATGCGGTTGATGTTGAAGGAAAGGCAAAGGGAATCGAAACAGATTTGGTCAGGATGCTTGGCGAATGGGGGAAAATACCAATGACATACGCCGGTGGCGTTGGTTCCTTTGAGGATTTGCGACTGTTAAGAGAGCTTGGAAAGAATAAATTAGATGTGACAATCGGAAGCGCACTCGATATTTTTGGCGGTTCTATGCGTTATGAGGATGTCCTGACATTTTGCGAGGACGAATGAAATGGTTTCAGATGAATTGTGCTTTGTGCGTAAATAAGCTGTGTCACAGTTGACGCACGGATGTGAGGAGGATAAGGATGAGAAAAATGAAGAAAGCTGCCGCATACGTTATGGCAGCTGCAATGATGTTTTCTATGATAGGTTGTGGCAAGAAGAATGAAGAAGCCACAAGCGCGACGACAGCTACCGGCTCAGATGCGCAGACTACACAGGCTGCTGTGATAGAAGACGATGGTGACTGGGTTACAACGGAGGCGGCTCTGCCTGACACAAGAAGATTTACAATTGAAGAGGGCTCGGATGCGATTGGTATCAATTTTGATGACAATGACCTGCATGGATTTACAACTTTTGCTGAGGGTGGCGTTTTTGACATCGAAGCAAAGGGGGGAGCCTGTGAGGTAAACATTTCAGGTATCGGAACGGCAGAACATGGCTGTCAGGTTTATTTTGATGGTTTTGCCATGGCGAATGGCTGCAAATACCGCATGTGCTTTGACATTACTTCTTCCGTGGAGCGAATGTTTGAGTGGCGTATTCAGTTAAATGGCGGCGATTATCATGCATATGCAAGTGATCGTGTAAATATCGGACCGGAGACCGTATCGGTAGATTATGAATTTACAATGGAAGAGACTTCAGACCCTGCGCCAAGACTTGCTTTTAACCTTGGTAAGTACGAGGGTTTTGAAGATATCGGAGCACATACAGTCACAATCGATAACGTTTCGTTATTCGTAGTCGATGGTTCAAATGCAGAGGTCATTAAGGGCTGTCCTGTACCGATTCAGGTTAAGGTTAACCAGATCGGTTATAAGCCGGATGATGTAAAGTCTGTACTTGTAACATCTCCGGATGATGAGAAATTTAAGGTTGTTAATGTATCGACAAATGAAACCGTTTACATTGGTACTTATTCCGCTGCGGCATTTGATCCTGCTATGGGCACATCTGTCCGCATCGGTGATTTTTCGGAGGTAACAGCACCCGGAACTTATCAGATTATTTCCAGTCCGTCGGGTGCGTCTTATGAATTTGATATTGGCGATGGATTATATGATGATATTTACAAAGATGTAGTACTTATGCTGTACAACCAGCGTTGCGGAACGAAGCTTGAGTCTTCTGTTTCAGGAGATTTTGCACATGATGCATGTCATACGCAGGAGGCAACGGTTTATGGCGATACTTCCGGTAAGACATATGATGTTTCCGGTGGCTGGCATGATGCGGGTGACTATGGTCGATATGTAGTACCCGGCGCAAAGACAGTCGAGGACTTATTCCTTGCTTATGAGGATTTTGATTATACGGCTGATGATATCGGAATTCCGGAAAGTGGAAATGGAGTTCCTGATTTGTTAGATGAGGCAAGATATGAGCTTGAGTGGATGCTTAAGATGCAGGATGAAGCAACGGGTGGTGTTTACCACAAGGTAACCGGTCTTACATTCCCGGGAATGGTGCTTGCGACAGAAGAAACAGAGGATATGGTACTTGCACCGATTTCTTATGCTGCAACCGCGGATTTTGTTGCAGTTATGGCAAAGGCATCTGTAAATTATGCACAGTATGATCAGGCGTTTGCGGATACATGTCTTGCTGCCGCAAAGAAAGGCTATGATTTCATGAAGGCGAATCCGGATATGGGCGGCTTTAAGAATCCGGATGAAATATTAACCGGTGAATATCCTGACGTCGGACTTACGGATGAGACGTTCTGGGCAGCGGCAGAGCTTTATCTTGCAACATTGGATGACGGTTATCTGGCAGATACAAAGGAAGCGATTGATACAAAATACAATACAGGTCTTGGCTGGGCAGGCATCGGAGGGTATGCTTTATATGATCTTGCGAAGGCGGAGGGCATTGACAGTGGCTTGCAGAGCAATGCAAAAGAAAAATTCCTTGCAGTCGCACATAAGAAGCTTTCAAGCTGTCAGACCTCACATATTTTTATAGGTATTGAGACTTATCCTTGGGGAAGTAACATGGTTGTTGCGGGAGACGGTATGTATCTTCTCATGGCAAGCAAGTTAGAGGATGATCCTGCTTATCTTGAATATGCACAGAAGCAGCGTGATTATATTTTTGGTTTCAATGGTACAGGCTATTGTTATGTAACCGGTTATGGTGATTTGTCACCGCAGGATACACACCACAGACCTTCACAGGCACTTGGAAAGACAATGCCGGGTATGCTTGTAGGTGGTGCGGATGAGAATCTCGAAGATCCATATGCTTCAGCTGTTCTTTACGGAAAACCGGGAGCACTTGCATATGTAGATAACTCACAGAGCTTTTCTTGCAATGAGATTACGATTTACTGGAATTCACCTCTTATTTACCTTATGACAGGATTACAGTAAAATATAAAATAGACGAAAAACAGGTAATGGTGTGCGTTGGACACGAAGCATCGTCCAAAAGCACGCCATGCCTGATTACAGGGGAAATTATAAATGTTTGGATTCATTAAAAAAATGCTTGAAAATGATAAAATACGATATTTGATTGGGGGAGGATGTACAACTGCAGTCAATATTGTAACATTCTTTTTTCTGCGTTTTTTCACGCCCCTGAGTAGAAATGTCTGCAATTTTATTGCAATTGCAATAGCGATTGCGTTTGCATATTTTATTAATAAATTCTTTGTATTTCGCAGCAAAACAAAAGGCTTCACGCAGCTTGCCGCAGAGCTGTTTTGCTTTGTTGGTGTTCGCATTATTTCCATGGGAATCGAGGTCCTTGGCTTTGCAATTCTTTGCGATACATTTCGTATGAACGAACTTATATCAAAGTTCGCTGTCCAATTTGTAGTAATTGTTGCAAATTATATATTTAGCAAGCTTTTTGTATTCAAAATCAAACGAAGAACGCTGGCAGAAAGCTTCCGGGATAACTATTGCTATTACATAGCGATGGGGATTGTTTTTATTGTCTATACTGCTGTTCTTATTGCCATTAAGAGTATGCCGTTTGGCAGCAATTCCGTAACATTTGTTGACAGCATGCATCAGTATTTACCGTATATTTCAGAGTTTCGGGACAAGCTTTTGCATGAGGGAAGCCTGTTTTACAGCTGGAATATTGGTATGGGTATCAATTTCACGGCTTTGTCGGCATACTATCTGGCAAGTCCGTTTAATTTTCTGTTTTTACTAGTCGGCAAATATTACATTCCGGCTATGTATGCTGCAATTACATGCATGAAGCTTATGCTTTCGGCGGGCTTTATGGTACATCTGCTTTCCTACAAAAACGGAGAAAAGGAACGCAACCCTGTGAGCATTGCGATTGGTGTGGCATATGCTTTTTCCAATTATATGATTGGATATAGCTGGAATATTATGTGGATGGATTGTATTATGGTTCTTCCGCTGATTGTGCTTGGATTTATTCGCCTGATGGAGGAAAACAAACCGGGACTTTATGCAGTTTCCATGTTCTACTGCCTGTATTGTAATTATTACATTGGCTTTATGATTTGCATCTTTATGGTGCTTTGGTTTTTTGCATATCGTCATGGCGGCATCAGGAAATTCTTTGTTCATGGTGTGCGCTTTGCTTTTTATTCACTGCTATCCGGCGGAATGGCGGCGTTTTCACTTCTGCCTGCGTATTTTGGAATTATGTCGACGGCGGCAGGTGATATGAAATTGCCGGGTCTGAAATGGTACGGCTCCATCTATAAAATGATGCGGCAGATGTTTTTCCTCACAAAGCCGATTACGAATCAGACCTTCGACGGAAATGTAAATTTGTATTGCGGCACTTTTGCAATACTTGCAATATTTTTATACATGTTTGTGCGTAATATTTCGATATACGAAAAATTATCCAAATTAAGTATTCTGGCATTTTTGATGATCAGCTTCAATGCTGAAAATCTAAACTATATATGGCATGGTATGCATAATCAGTATGGTATACCAAACCGTTTTTCTTTTCTGTTTATTTTCATTGTGCTCGTAATGGCATATGATGTTTTGCGAAATATCAAAAATATACCGCAGACAGGAGTTTTGGTGAGCGGATTTTTAAGCTTTCTGTTTCTGTTCCTTTGCCAGAAAAACGTTTATATGTCCCGAGTAGTTGTCGTATCATCTGCTTTGGTACTCGTTTTGTATGTGATTCTTTGTATGTTCGGTACAATTGAAAAGCTTCCGAAGCGTCCGTATTACATTGTCTTTGCTGTGGTTATGTGTGTGGAGACTCTTGCGGCAGCAATTAATGGCTATGACTATATCGGCTATGCAAACTATGGCGGCAACTATGAAACGGCAGAAGCAATAACAGATGCAAACACCTATTTGGAACAAAACAGAAAGAAGGAAGATGGCTTTTACAGAGTGGAGCTTGTGGACTCCAAAGTGTTAGACGAGGCAAGCTGGCACAACATGCCGAGTATTAGTATTTTTGGTTCTACCGTTCGGGGCGAGCTTGTGACAACAATGGGAAGACTTGGATTTTACACGGGTGCAAATGAGTTTTTATACATGGGCTCGACGCCGTTTACGAATTCGATGCTTAACGTGAAATATGTATTGCGCAGACCGGGAGATTTTTATAATTTTGATTTTGAATATGTTGGTGCGGTTGGAGATGTAGAGATATATGAAAATCCATATCCTCTTTCCCTCGGCTTTTGTGTAGATGAGAGAATAAAGCAGTGGGATCGTGATACTTATTTGCCGCTTGATGTACAGAATTCACTCGCATATTATATGACGGGCGGTGTTTCATTCTTCCAGCCAATGGTTCCGGACTTTACAACCTACGGAGAGGGCTGTACGACCTCTGTATTTGGAAATTCTATTAGCTATACACCGCAACAGGATGGGGAGATAAAGGTAATTACAAACTTTGATGTTTATAAAGACGGGGATTATTATGTGAATTGTCGCGGCAATGAAGTAAACAAAATTGCATTCTATGTAAATGGTGAGCTGCTTACAAATGACCGCTATCAGATTCAGATTTTCCATCTTGGAGATTTGAAGGTTGGAGACAGTGTTACAATCGAATATCAATATAAAGGCATGGTTGCAAATGGCAATACAAAAAATGCTTCCATCTATATTGCGACCTATGACGAGGAGGCATACAAGTCGGTATATGAGGATTTAAAGAAGAATATGCTTACTGTAACAGAGTATTCGGACGGTTATGTGAAGGGAACTGTTAATGTTCCAAAGAAGCAAATGCTTTTTACCTCAATTCCGTATGAAGCAGGCTGGACGGTTTATGTCGATGGAAAGAAGACGGATATTACAACGATTGGAGAAGCCTTTATTGGCGTTGAAATGGAACCGGGTGAACATGAGGTTGTTTTCCGGTATGTTCCGAAGGGATTTTGGATCGGATTCATTGCGACAATTGTTTCATGGATGCTTTTGCTTGGTAGCATTTCTATTATAAATAAACAAAATGACAGGAAAGAATTAGTAAAATCTAACGAAAATCGGATTGACCGAGTGGAGAATATATAGTAGAATGAAATATAATATTTTGTTATTGGGCCTTTTCGTATGCAGAGGCAAAAATATAAGATAGGGGTGTATTTAGCATGGAACGATTAAAGGAATTAGGCTGGCAGAAGATTATGATCCTCGCAGGAGCGATTGAGCTTGTACTCGGGATTATTATCGGAGCAATATTCGGAAGTGTTGGTTCCGGTATTGTTATCGGCATTCTTTCTGCAGCAATTACAGGCGGAGCGATTTTTATTCTTTGTGGATCTGAAATTACCGGTCACTCAAAGATTGACAAATACAAGAAGCTCTTCATGAATCTGCCGATTGGTTTTGCACAGGCAAAAATTATTATTGATTCGATCGGTAATGTAAGCGGATACTGTATAGAGGATGCAAACGAAAAGTTCGGTAATTATTTTAATCTTGATGCTACAGATTACGAGAATAAAATTCTGGGTGAAAGTAAGATTGAAGTGTTACAGGATATTAATGCCTGGTTCAAAGCATATAATACATCCGGCACAAAAGAAGGCGACTTCATGGATGTTGAGATTACCATGGAGAACCTTGGCAAAGTGTTTAACACGGTTATGTACAAGTCAGAGGCTGACTACATTAACATGGTTGTAATTGATATTACGGATCAGAAGGAAACCGAGAACAAGCTTTCCAAGGCAATTGAAGACGCAAATGCCGCATACAAGACACAGGCTGAGTTCCTTGCAAATATGAGTCATGAGATTCGTACACCGATCAATGGTATTTTAGGTATGCTTCAGCTTACACTCATGGCTGAAGATTTGCAGGCAGATTACAGAGATAACCTGTGTACTGCCAAAAACTGTGCAGACACCTTGTTACGATTAATTAATGATATTCTTGATATCAGTAAGCTTGAAGCCGGTAAGTACAACCTCAAAGAAGAAATATTTGATGTTAAGAGCGCAATCGAGGAGACGGTTGCAGCGCAGGTACCACTTGCAACAAACAAGGGACTTGCTCTTGATTGTGTATTTGGTAATAATATTCCAAAGCTTGTTAAGGGCGATGGACAAAGAGTTCAGCAGATTCTTAACTGTTTGCTTTCGAACGCATTAAAATTTACATCAGAGGGCAGTGTACGTGTTAAGATTGCAGCAATTGATTTAGACAAAGAAACGATTAATATACGTATTGCGGTCGCTGATTCGGGAATCGGTATTTCTGAGAAGGATATGGATAAGCTGTTTGTTCGTTTCTCTCAGGTTGATGCGAGTGATACACGTAAGTATGGCGGATCAGGACTCGGACTTGTTATTTCAAAGCAGATTGCCGAGCTTATGGGCGGTACAATTACTGTTCAGAGTAAGGAGGGCATTGGTTCAACCTTTATCGCTGAGGTACCGATGAAGATTGTTAAGGCCGCAGAAATTGATGCACAGCGTGAAGAAGAAAAGAAACAGCAGGAGACAGCTGCAGTATTCACGATGAATGCTAAGAGCAAGGCAAGAATCCTTGTAGCCGAGGATGAGCCGGTAAATCAGCAGGTAATTGGCAAATTACTCGGTATGGCCGGATTCTCCTATGATATTGCTGAGAATGGTGAGAAGGCAATTGAACTTTTCAAACAGAAGCATTATGATGCAGCTCTGTTTGATGTTCAGATGCCGGTTATGGATGGTATTGCTGCAACACAGGAGATTCGTGAGATTGAGCGTAAAGAAAAACGCAAGAGACTTCCGATTATCGCTGTTACTGCACGTGCAATGTTTGGTGACAAGGAGCGTATTCTTGAGAATAAGCTGGATGACTACATTGCGAAGCCATACAACCTTAATACAGTCGTTGAGACACTCAACAAATACATCGATACAAAAGAAGAATAAATGGTTACATACATAAAGTGATAAACGGGCTGTCACATGTGGCAGCCCGTTTGTTATTGTCTGCCGTGGCCTTGTGGCGCGGGGCTTTGGTGGTTTTTTGACGTGTTGCCATTTGGAAAATTGTCAGATGGAAACGATTTCTACATAATAATTGATTTTTATTTATGCTTTGGATATAATAACAACTATGTCACTTTGCGTGAACGCTATTTAGGAGGAGAAATATATGTTTTTTACAAGAAAAAAAAGAAGCTGCACAGCTGCACTGTTAATCTTTGTAATGTTGCTTTCTCTCGCCGGCTGTAAGAAAAACACCAGCAAAACCGAAGATACACCGGCAATTGTAGTTCCTACAGAAACAACAGCAGCACCTGACACGGAAGCAACAACCGAGGATGCATCGGTCGATTTGACTTCACCGGAAGCGATTGCTGAGCAGGAACGTTTTGATGAATATGTAATGGAATCCTTTCGGGATGCGATTTCTAATGATTCCATGTCCCTTCATTACTATTTAGTTCATCCTGAAAATTATGATATTTCGGCAGATGTTGCAACACTTGGGGATGCCTACTGTCTGACGGACGAGGAAATTGCCGCAGAACGTGCCGAGACAAAAGAAGACAAAGCTGAATTTGACAGCTTTGATTTTAGTCTGTTAACATCTAAGCAGAAGTTTGATTACAGCGTTTACAAATATGCTGTCGATGCCAGTGATGCATATTATGATTACTACTACTTGCAAGAGCCGTTTGCATACACAAGCGGTATTCATTCAAATATGCCAATCAATTACTCGGAATATACGTTTCGTAGTGCAGATGACATTCCGATGTATCTTGAACTCCTTGGGCAGCTTCCGGCATGCATTGATAATGCCCTTGCCTTTGAGCAGATTCGTATTGAAAAAGGGTTATTCATGAATCGCCATAGTGCCAATGAAGTAATCCGTCAGTGTAACGAATTCATCGCTGATCCGGAGCATAACCTTCTGATTGAAACCTTTAATGCAAAAATCGAAGCAGTTGAAGGACTTGACGACGAAACTATCAGCGAATACAAAGATCAAAATTACGATATCGTAATGAATCAGATTATTCCAAGTTACGAGAAAATAATTTCCTTCTTTACTGAAAACAAGGCAAACGGCAAAAACGAGCTTGGTCTTTGCTACCTTGAAAACGGTAAAAACTATTACACATACCTTCTCAATAACCAGACCGGAACAAGCCGTACACCGGAGCAGGCAATTGAGCTTCTCGACAAATATATGAACAAATACATGGGCGAACTCCAGACAACAGCAATCGCTCATTATACAGAATATACAGAATTTTTTGAGGAATACGATAATCTTTATAAGGACATTGATCCGGACGAAACACTTCGATATTTCGAGGAAGAGTTTAAGTCCATTGTTCCGACATTGCCGCGTTTTGAATATAACATCTCAAATGTCCACGAATCTCTTCAGGACATTGTAAGCCCGGCATTTTATATGCTTGCTCCAATCGACAATTACAAAGAAAATGCGATTCGTCTTAATATTACAGAGGATGTAGGAAACGATTTGTGGAGCACACTTTGTCACGAAGGTATTCCGGGACATATGTACCAGCGTAATTACTACTTGCAGACGAATCCTTCCCCATATCGTGCAATTATGGGACATATGGGTTATACCGAAGGATGGGCAACCTATATGCAGTTTATGAGTTATTCTCTTTATCCTGACTATACACATGAGGTATATGGTGATTTATGCCGATTAAACTCTGAACTTGGTTTGATTTTGCAGGCACGAATTGATCTTGGTGTAAACTACGAGGGATGGAATAAGACAGAAGTAGAAAACTACTTAGAGCAATCCGGCTTCGACAAATCCGTTGCGGAAGATATTATCAACTATGTTGTTGCAGAACCTGCCAACTATCAGGCATATGTTATCGGATGGCTCGAATTCGAGGAATTAAGAGACAAGGCCCAGACAGCACTCGGTGACAAATTTGATGAAATCGCATTCCATAAGGTATTGCTTGATGCAGGTCCATGTCCATTCTCCATTCTTGAAACAAAAGTGGATGAATATATTAATAAGCTTTAGTTTTCATTACGAAAAACATGACTGCTGAAACATTCATGTTTTTCTTTGACGAATGCAAAATGGCGACTTTATATTATGTAAAGTCGCCATTTTTTGCTTGTATACCGCGGCCTTGTGGCGCGGGGCCCTGCCGGCAGTGCAATCAAAAGAATTGCAGATGAAGCAATTCTTTCTGATTTAAAAGAAATTTATACTTCATAATCCATACACATACGAACATCTGTAAACGGTCTTACATACGTATTCGCCACGTGTACGTGATCCGGATGCGTCTGATACCCCTTTAATGCTTCTGCGCTTTCTAAATCGCTGTCCAGCATGACCTCAGCATTGGATGATGCAAGCGGATGAATCACGATATTCATGCGTGTCAGACCGGGTACTTTTCCAACCAGACCTTCGAGATTTTTCTTCATGTTCGCAAGAATCTCCTGTTTTTCTTGTTCTGATAATTCTTCTTTTAATTTCCATAAAATAATGTGTTTTACCATTTTGTTCAGTCCTTTCTGTCCTAAAGAATAAAATCATTTTATCACACGGAAACAACAAACTCAAATTTGGTATGTGCTATAAAGCCGGGTGTTCGCCATAAAAACTGGTCGTTCGTCGTGAAAAACTGGTCATTCGTCGAAAAGAATTTATTTCTTGTAAATATCGTGATAATATGAAGACAGTTAAATAGCAAATAGTAATAGTTAATTTCTATGGAAAGGATAATTTATGGCTGATTTTGAAATAAACAAACAAAATACATTATCGCAGTCTTCACGTCTGACGGAAGTCGGCGGTACGGTTAAGAGTGTGAAGAGCATGGTTTCCAATGCGAATAGCGGATTGGTAGGGATTGGTCTCGGCGGTGTCGTACCTTCTCTTGTCGCTATTGAGGCAAGACTTGCAAAGCATGCAGCGAAGCTTGACAGTATGTCTGCAGCATTGAATCAGATTGTACTCAAATATGTGGCAGCAGAATCTGATATTATGGGAATTCCGCTCTTTATGAATCCGGATTTTTATGAGATTATTGCAAATGGCGTTTCAAACGGCATAAATAGTCTGATTGGTTCGATTGCCAATCCTATATTTAATATTGTGCCGGGTGTACCTTTTACAATTGGAGGTATCGGCAGTGCGGGAATTGACTTTATCGGAGACATTCTTCATTTCCCGGAGTCCGTTGGACTTGATATTATGCCTGTAGATTTGGATTTGCTTGGAACCTCTGACTGGACAGATCTTTTCGATATGGATAATCCGTTTTTTGATCAGGCAGACACATTACATATGGTAGAATTTGGTCCTTCTGTTGAGGGCTCTGTTTGGGATATATCCGGTGTGTTAGATGGTCCGTATGGTAGTCTGACCGGTAATGTTAGTGCGTTGACAGGTGAGGCTCATGCAACTGCATGGGGCGGCTTGTTTGATGCGGAAGGTAATTTTGCACCAGGAATCGGTGCAGAGCTTGGAGTATCCGGTTCGTTGTTCGAGGCTGGATTCGATGGCACACTTGGTAATCAATATCTTGGCTTGTATGCCGAGGGTGGTGTAGAAGTTGGACATGCGGAAGCAACGCTTGGAATTTCAGCAGGCTTATATGATGGTGACGGTAATTTTAATCCATCATTAGGTGGCGGTGCAAGCGCGGAGGTCGTTGTGGCTCAGGCATCCGGTTCTGCTGGAGCAACCGTGATGGGAACAGATGTCGGAGTTAGCGGTTCAATTGGATTTGGTGCCGGTGCACATGCAAACGTAGGACTTCAGGATGGCGTATTTTCACTTGATCTAGGCGCATATGTAGGAGTTGGCGGAAGTGTAGGAATTACTATTGATTTTAATGATACGTATGATACAATTGTAGATGCATGGGATGCGACTTGCGATTGGGCGAGTGATACCTGGGATGCGGCCACAGATTGGGCAGGCGACACTTGGGATGCAGCTACAGATTGGGCGAGTGATACCTGGGATACAGCCACAGATTGGGCAAGCGATGCATGGGATACAGCTACCAGCTGGTGGCCATTTTAACGACAATATTTTGGAGAAAGTGGGTTAATTAAATATGAGAAAGTATTTACCGATTGGAACAATTGTTAAACTTAAAAATGTTGACAAGTTAACAATCATTGCAGGATATTTTCCACGCGGAGAGGCAAAGAACGGACATGTATGGGATTATTCGGCATTTCCGTATCCGGAAGGTATGATTGACAATGATAAGATTGTTCAGTTTGATAATGAGGCTATCGAGAAGGTTGTTGTTATGGGCTATCAGGATGAGCTTCAGATGCAGTTTATTCGTGCAGTTATGAGTAAGTCTGATGAGATAAAGGCAGCCGGCGAACAGAAGGCAGCAGAAGAGAATAGCGAGGTGACTGAATAATGAAATCACTTTTACCACTTGGAACAGTTGTTTCCCTTAAGGGAGTCGAGCATAGAGTCATGATTCTTGGTTATGCCAGATTTAAAGAGGGAGATACCTCTCATGTATATGATTATATCGGATGTAAGTTTCCGGAAGGATTTATCGGTGTCGATAAGACAATGATTTTTGATCACGAGATGATTGCAAGTCTGTATTATCTTGGATACAACAATGCTGAGTCCGCACAGTTTATTCAGAAGGTTGTTGATACAATCGAGAATGTTGAGACCCAGCAAAATGCAGACAGTGCAATTGTTGGCGGAGAACAGTAAGTAGAAGCGGATTATTAAGAGTTCAAGGCGAATTTGCTTTGGACTCTTATTTTTTGCCGCGGCCTTGTGGCGCGGGTCCTGTCGGCAGAACCATTCCTTCTTGTCAACTGTGTGCGACCTTGAAAAAAACACGAAAATACGCAAAAAAATTGACAGATAAGCCTATAAATACTATAATGTTACATGAGAAAAATTGACAATTTTGTAAATAAGTAACAAAATGTCCGTTATGTTTTATATATAGAATTTTGAGTTTCTGGAGGAACCCTATGAAAAATATTTTGAGCAAATTGTCTAAGAAAACAGCGATGCTTCTTGCATTGCTATTATTATTTTCAAGTGTATTAATTCCGCCTGTGGATGTACTCGCAATTGATGAAGAGGAAATTACAGTTCCGGAGGAACCATATGATTCCGGCAGCAGTATTGTTCAAGTCATTTTCTACTTTCAGGATGATGACGGAAATAATCATATTCTCCAGACCGGAAGCGGTATATTAGTTGCCGAAACAACGGTCATTACATCCCATTTTACAACGACACTCGGAAGTAAATACAAGAACGATGCCAGTGCGTATTACACGGAGAAGTTTGGTGAGCAGATCAGATTTGACGAACCGCCGGAAGAAGAGAAGGATGATTGGAAGGTATATACTCCTAAGCTTGCGGTTGTAGACGAGGGAACCGTATTTGTTGATGCAAAGGCTGAATTTGACGATACGAGCTTTGATATAGCAATCCTCACTTTGGATAAACCGCTGACATCACAATTGGAATATGCGGTTCTCGGTGACAGCAATCTTGTGGCAGAAGGTGATACTGTCAAGACACAGGGCTTTTATAATCTTACTGAAAATGATCAAAAATCATTTTCACGCGATTCCCTGATGGAATATGATGGTGTTTGCGTTGAGTCAACAGAGGACAATTTAAAATACTATGGCTACTATCATTGGGGATTTGTTGGCGGTCCTGTTGTGGATGAGTACGGCAGAGTTGTTGCGGTTATTGTTTACAAGGAAGGTGAAAAAGAGGCTTTTTCTTCTTTTCCGATTAACAAGATTAAACCTTATATTGGATCGAACGTCCGTGAGGATACAAATGATTATAAGGAAATTATAGAAAATCACATTGTAAATCCGCAGGATGACGAAGAGAAACAGGTTAACAGAGAACTGTTAAACGAAGCGATTTCATATGCAACCTATATTTATGAACAGAATAATGAAGATGAAATTTACACAGAAGAATCTTTTGCAGCTTTTAAGGAAGCATACAATGCGGCTGTGTCAATTTCTGAAATGGTAGACACATCTGAAATTTCACAAGGGGATGTAGATACTGCGACAAAGAATCTGACAGATGCCCAGAATGCATTGGAAAAGGTTAAGAAAAAAAATAAAACGTTATTCATTGTCATTATTGTTGCATCCGTTTTGCTTGCAATTTTATTAATATTGCTGATTGTATTTTTAGTAATCAGAGGACGTCGCAAGAAGCTTGAAAAGGAAGAAGCAATGCGCATTAAGACAATTGACGGAGCGACACACGGCAATTCCGGCATATTGAATTCTGAGTCTGCTAATATGCGAAATGTCGGACTTCCGAGTGCACAGCTTTATGCACAGTTTGATGCGAAGGCAAGAGAAAACAGACCGGGACAGGCACCTGCACCTGCAAGTGGTGCTGTGTATATGGAACCAAGCACGACAATTCTTCAGGATGAGGATAGCACAACCGTACTGAATTCCTTTGTACAGGCACCGATTAATGCATATCTGTATCGCTCAAGAACAGGTGAAAGTGTAGCGATTACAAGCGACAAATTCCGCGTTGGTAAAAATACAGAAGGCATCGAATATCGTGTGGACGGAAATACAAACATAAGCCGATTCCATGCCGTAATAACGAGGAGTAACGAAAGTTACTTTATCGAAGATTTGGGTTCAACCAATTATACGTTTGTAAATAGTGTGAGAATTATGCCAAACAGAAAACAGCAGCTTCAATCAAATGATGTAATTTATTTGGCAGATGAGGAATTTATTTTCATGATGAATAGCTAATATTGGAGGGGTATATGAACGGACAATTGCTCTATATCATTATCATGGTTGTCGAAGCGGCGATAATCGTTGGCCTCATTATAACGAATGTCAAGCTCCATAAGAAAAATAAATCGAACACAGAAATGCTTTATACATACAAAGAAAAACTGCGTGAGGATGAGCTTGATGACAATATTCGAAATGAATATTATAAGCAGGACAAGTATGAAAATGATTGGAAAAACATACCATACGAAACTACTTTCGAAGAGGAACAGGAAGTGAGAACCCGCGATGCCGTATGTGTTCACTTTGAATGCATCAGCCGTGTGGCAACACGAAAGTATCTTGTCAATGTTACGGACGAGCTGTATTTAGGACGTGCAAAAACAAACGGAATTGTATTTGATGAGCAGGATGTCGATCAAAAGCACATTCATTTTTTGCGTCAGAAAGGTAAGCTTTATGTGCAGTGTATATCAGACAAGATGCCGGTGATTTTTGTTCGTCAGGATTCAAGGTATGAATTAACGGATTCCTTAGTTATGGTAAATGATGGGGACCAGTTGGTATTTAAGGATTCGCGTGTCGTGATTACTTTGATATAGAAGGTGGGGTGTAGATAAGTGGTTGTATTGTCGGTTTATATTAATACCGTTTTTAAAGAGATTCGATTGCCAGCAATCAACGACTCTGACTATTCTGTTGTATTGTTTAGCGAAATCTTCGGTATTAGTTCAGATGTAAAGCTCGAGCTCGAAATTATCGACGGCGCGTGGAGCATCAAAGAGTCAGATCATTATTTGATTTTGAAGGACGGTCATCGATACGGAGATTATCCTCTCATAAAGGATGACATGTTCCAGTTATATACAGAGAACAAGGATACACTTGCTATTATTGTAAGTGAGGTTTTGTATCCGATTGCGGTATTTGATAAGTTCAGCTTGAAAAACTGCTCGCAGGTAACAGTCGGTAAACGTGAGGATATGAATGTACGTTATGACTACCTCGGACTTGTTTCAAGAGAACATCTTGTATTTTATTATTCAAATTCAGAGTGGTATATTTCAAATCGAGGCCAGAACGGAATCTATGTAAATGAACAGCCGATAGAGGAAGATTATAAGCTTTCCTTCGGTGATTCGATTCGCGTAATTGGTCTTGTTTTTGTGTTCTTAGGAGATATTCTTGCGATTGATACTTCACAGGGGAACGTAACGGTAGACACAAGTGTCTTACTTCCGTATGAGAAGGAAGTTGTTGATTTATCAAACCGAGAGGATATTATTTTCAAGGACAGTCGTATTCTTCTTCGTCGAGCTCCAAGAAATATTATCAAAATTGAACGTGATCCAATTGATATTGAAGATCCGCCGGAAAGAGAAACCATAGACAAAAAGCAGTCATTGCTTGCAAAAATCGTACCATCCTTTACAATGGCGATTCCTATGTTAATCTGTAGTTTTCTTATGATTTATTCAAGTAAGAAAAGCGGTGGTTCGACACGTGGCCCAATGATGTACATGGGTCTTATTATGGCAGTTTCTTCGGTCGTTATGTCGATTATTAATACGTTGCTCGGTTCCGGAAAAGAGGGCAAGGAGACACGTGAAAAGAATTTAAAGAGATTTGATACCTATAGCAAATATTTGCTTGGTGTTAAGGAAGAAATAAAAGCAAAATATGAAAACAACATGTATGCATTGCGTACAATGTACAAGAGTGCCGAGGATTGTACAACTTTTGATGTCGACTCCGGTCTTTTGTGGAATCGCAATGTCAGACACGGCGATTTTTTAGCTTATCGTCTCGGTATCGGTGATTTGCCATTTCAGGCTCCGATTGTTGTTCAAAAAGAGAAGTTTACAATGGAAGAAGACAGTCTCAAGCAAAAGCCTGCCATGATCAAGAAAAATTACGAGACGTTGTATGATGTTCCGGTCCGTGTTGATTTGCTCTCACACAAGCTCGTCGGCTTGATTGGCGGTGAAAAGTGCAAGGGTGCGATTGATATTATCAAGATTCTCGCTACACAGATTGCGGCAAACAACTGCTATACAGACGTAAAAATGATTTTTGTATATGATAAGGAACAGGCAAACAACGAAGGTACATGGGAATTTGCAAAATGGTTTCCGCATGTGTGGTCGCAGGATAAAAAGGTTCGTTATATGGCATCTGATAAACGGGAGATGAGCGATGTATTTTATGAGCTCGTCAAGGTATTCCGTCAGAGAGATGAGGAAGTAAAAGAGGGCGATGCCGGAATTCAGCTTCCGTACTATATTATGTTCCTCATGAATCCGGACCTGATCGAAGGGGAACTGATTTCAAAATATGTATATAGTGCGGACCCAAGATATGGACTGTCAACGATTGTTGTGGCTGATTCCTATGCCAATATTCCAAACCAGTGCGATTATATTATCGAAAATGATGATATTTTCCAGGGTAAATATGCCGTTTCCCAGGAAAACGAAGCACAGGTTGCAATCAAATTTGATACCATTTCAAATGAGGCATTAGAAGGCTTTTCGAGACGTTTATCCAATATTTATGTAACCGAAACGGGAACCGGCGGAGACATTCCGTCGTCCATTACGTTCTTTGATATGTATGGTGTAAACAGCCTGAAGGAACTTAATGTTTTGGATCGTTGGAGAAAGAACAGAACTTACGAGAATATCAAAGGTCTGCTTGGTCAAAAGGCCGGTGGTGCGGACAGCTTCCTTGATGTTCACGAGAAATATCATGGCCCTCACGGACTTGTCGCAGGTACGACTGGTTCCGGTAAATCGGAGACACTTCAGACGTATATGCTCTCCCTTGCTGTTAATTACAGCCCGGATGATATTGGTTTCTTTATCATCGACTATAAGGGTGGTGGTATGGCAAATCTTTTTGATGGCCTTCCGCATATGATTGGTTCGATTTCAAACCTTTCGGGAAATCAGGTTCGTCGAGCAATGGTTTCAATTAAGAGTGAGAACCGCAGAAGACAGAGAGTTTTCAACGAAAACGGTGTAAATAATATTAACCTGTATACGAAGCTTTACAAAAATAATGAGGCGACGCTTCCGGTTCCGCATTTGTTTATTATTATTGATGAGTTTGCAGAGCTGAAGCGAGAGGAACCGGATTTCATGCGTGAACTGATTTCTGTTGCACAGGTTGGTCGAAGCCTTGGTGTGCATCTGATTCTTGCTACGCAAAAGCCAAGTGGTACCGTAGATGATAATATTTGGAGTAACACGAAGTTTCGACTTTGTCTTCGTGTTGCAGATAAGCAGGATAGTAATGACATGCTTCATAAACCGGATGCTGCATACATTACACAGTCAGGACGCTGCTACCTTCAGGTTGGTAGTGATGAAGTATATGAATTATTCCAGTCCGGTTACAGTGGAGCAACCTATGTAGAGGATGACACGGGTGCTGTTGATATTGCAAGTATGGTTGCCCTTACCGGCAGGGTTGAATTAAAGGGTAATTTTGCGAAGAACGAGCAAAAAGAAAAAGCAAAATACAAATGGTACGGTCAGATTGTAAATGTGATGGCAACTGCATTACAAAATACAAACATTCCATATGATCAATGCATCGAAAATGCGACAAAGCGTCAGCTTGTTATTGATAATATGTATCAGATTTTTGAAGAACAGGCAATTGACTATCCGAACAGCTCTTACAATACGGCACGCTTAAATGACTACATGAATGCTTATGATGAGGCTGCGAAATACGAAGGTGATGTAATTCACAATCTTATGCTTCTTGCAAATCAGAAAAAGATTAAGCTTCCTGAGGGCAAGGAAAAGACGCAGCTTGATGCTGTGAAGGAATATCTTGCAGTTGTAGCAAAAGAAAACGGATACACGCATGAGCTTCGTCTGTGGATGCCTGTGCTTCCGACACATTTGTATTTGGATAGCTTTGAAGAATTCAGACAAAACAAATTTGACGGACAGAATTGGCCGGTTCCGGAAGAAAAATGGAACATCGATGTTGTCATCGGTAAGTTTGATGACCCTCGTAATCAGGCACAGATGCCATTGCATCTGAATTTCACAGAAAATGGACATCATGCAATATGCGGTATGGTTGTTACCGGTAAGAGTACATCTCTTCAAACAATTACGTATGCCCTGATAAATAAGTACTCACCGGCATATATCAACATCTATGCGCTTGATTTCAGTGCAAAGATGATGTCAGCCTTTGAGAACGCCCCTCACGTGGGTGGTGTTATGTACGAAGGTGATGATGAGAAGATTGCAAAATTCTTCATGATGATTAATCAGATTCTTACAGAACGTAAAAAACTATTCCGCGGCGGTAACTACAGCCAGTATGTGCAGGTTAACGGCGTGAAGCTTCCGATGATTCTGATTGTTGTCGATAACGTAAATGCATTCAATGAAAAGACAAGTGAAAAATATTTACAGGATTTGATTACACTTTCAAAGGAAGGCGTAAGTCATGGTATTTATTTGTTGCTTACTGCAGCAGGCTTTGGAAGCGCAGGCATTCCAAACCGTATAGCTGAAAATATTAAGACAGTTATTACAACAGAGATGGCGGATAAATACGGCTATCAGGAGGTAACACGTGCGGTAGGTCTTGACGTAATTCCGGAGGCAGGTGTTAAGGGCCGTGGTATTGCATTATATGGCAAGGTTGCGCTTGAGTATCAGACAGCTCTTGCGCTGGAAACACCGGATGATTACAGTCGTATCGACCGTATTTCAACGATGGCAGAGCAGATGGCAGCGGCATGGCCACACAGAAAGGCCAGACCGGTACCGGAAATTCCCGAAAAACCTGTTTGGTCAGAGTTCAGTCAGCTTGAGGAATTCGACCAAAAAATTGCCGATAAGGATATGCTTCCATCCGGCTACGATTCTGAGAATGCAACAATTACAGGCATCGATTTGAAGCAGGTATTTACATATTTGATTACCGGCTTTGCGAGAAGCGGAAAGAAAAACTATTTACGTGTTTTGATTCAGTCTGCATTACAAAAGGATGCGCAGATTTGTATTATTGACAGTGATGCCGGAGTTATGAAGATTTATGAAGAGGAAGAAAAGGTAACGTACGTTAATTCTGAAGAAGGTATGTTCAACTACTTTATGAATATCATTCCGGAGTTTAAGCGCAGAGACGTGATAAAGAAGGAGCTTGTTGCCCAGGATATGGAAGAATCAGAGGTTTACGAGAAGATGAGCGAGGAACAGCCGATTTTCATCTTCATTACGGATGTAAACTGGTTTATCAAGCAGGTATATACGGGCGAGCATAAGATTAACGGATTCGTTGAAAATCTTTTGGATAAAGGTCGCCTGCATAACATATTCTTCTTTGGAACAATCGGACTTGAGACAGCAAACGAGGTTGATTACCAGAAAGCCTTCAAGCTCTTTGTCAGAGATAAGGTTGGTATTCATTTCGGCGGAAATGTTGCCGGCAACAGAATCTTCAGCTTTGATGGTATTCCGTATAAAGAACAGTCAAAGGTACAAAAAGCAGGTCTTGGTATTACTGCAAGTTCATTGGGGGATTCTTGCAATACAATTGTTGTACCGCTTGCTAGGAGGTAAAAGAAATGGTCACATTGCTTATATATGGATGTAAGCAAAAAGAATATGAATCGATTCGGACAAAATGCGCAGACATTGTTGCAAAGGTATCCGATGAAAAACTAATTATTTATGATACAACGGAGTGTGAGAAAATACCGGATTTTGCAATTGTAAACATTTGCACGGAAGGTGGACTTGACAATGTTTACAAGGTAAGAGAACGCTTTAAGGATGTGGCGATTATGCTGATTTCAAATACGAGAATATCACCAATGCAGTATCTGAATCCGGCCATTCATCCGCTTTCGTTAATCATAAGTCCGTATACTGACAATGAGATGGAAACCGTATTGTATGATTTTATCCAGAAACGTCTGGATGAAAATGAGGACGGAATCTGGATTGACAGCTATGACGGAAAGGTTAAAGCATTGTATAGCAACATATTATATGTGGAAGCATTAAATAAGATGTTAAATATTCGTCTGGAAACAGTCGAATACAGTGTATACGGAAGCTTGGAGCAGTACGAGAAAAAACTGCCGACCACATTTTTAAGATGTCATCGCGGAGTAATCGTAAATACACGATTTATTGAAAAGGTTCGTTTCTCTGAAAATTATATACGGTTGAAGAATGGCGAACAGATTCCGTTGTCACGTACATACAAACAAAACTTTAAGGAGATGATGAAGTAATGAATGAAAAGAAATTTTTCTTAACACCAAATGAGTTTTCCGTTATCTCCGCCGGCTTTGGATTATCTATGGTATATGGGCTAAAGCAAATCGACGGACGTCTGGATACAAAAGAGATTTGCATGGCGCTTCACAATATGTACGTAAACAATGTGATAGAGAATATGGATTCCAAACAGTTTATCACAGACCCTGACATAACAACGATGATGCGTTGTATCAAGTCCGCCCATTATTTCGTGAGAGTGGAGAGTATGATTGGCACCTCGGAATGTATATTTTGCATTTATCCGGCAAATCCATGTGTTATCATCGAAGAAAATCAGGCGAACAAAGATAAGATTATTTTGTATATGGATCATATGGAAGATATTTTGGAGACTATTGCTAAAGAAACCGCGAATAAGCCGATGCAGATCTGCTGCATGGCGACCGAAAACGGACGTGTGATTAGCGAGGAACAGATTGACAAAACGGTGGACAGAAGTGAAAGATTCGCAATACTAAAAAGAAACTACATGTCAATCATGTAAACGGAGGTGCGTGCAAAATGATTTTAATAGATATTCATGTCGCTTCGATTGGCGAAAGCATTGATTTTCGCGTGGATGAAACAGTAAAGATTAGTCAGGTTTTAAGCGAAATAAGTGAGATGCTGACGGTTAAATATCGTACGGAATTGAATAAACCTGTCAGTGAGTTTTTGCTATGTTCGTATGATGAAAAGAAGATATTAGACGAGAATCTGACCCTTTGGGAATATAATATTACAAACGGCAGCAAGCTACTGCTTGTGTAAAAACTGGTCGTTCGTCCTAAAAAACTGGTCATTCGTCAAAAAAACGACCAGGTTAAAATGGATTGTGATATTGTAACATTGTGGTTAGGTAATAAGGGATAAGGTGATTAGAATGGAAACATCAAATACAAATAATTCCATACTACCTGATGACACATCAGGAAACGGCAACGATACAAGTCTTCGTGATAATAGGAACATGACGAAGAGCGTAAGTGCGATTCAAGGACTTGTCAGTGAAAAGACAGATTCATCAAATGAAACGGAAAACGCGGGACAGGGAGTTCCAATCAAAAATTTTGATGCATTGGTCGCAAATTTGGAATCGTTGAATATAAAGTTTTTTAATTAATAATAGGAGGTATGGGGACCGTGGCAGACGAGATTAGATGCAATACATCGACATTGACAAATGACAATCATGATGTTGATGGTTATATTAAGAAGATCAGAGCCAGCAAGGCACAGATCGAAAATATTGTAAAACGTCTTGATAACATGTGGGACGGTGATGCCAGTGAGGCATTCAAAGCGCGCATGATTGACCAGATGAACCAGCTTGAGAATTATTGCGTTAGTTTGGAATCCGTTTCAAACTATGAGAAGAAGGCAGTAACAGAGTACGAACAGTGTGTGAAAGATGTAGATGGAATTATTTCCTCAATTTCTGTATAGCGTGGGGGAGGATAGAATATGACGACATTAAAGGTTACCCCGGAGGAGATGCAGAATCTCGCAGGGGAGATGAGAACTGAGATCGCAGAGATCCAAAGAAATTTAAGTAACATCGAACGCGAAGTTAGTAACACGAAAGTATATTGGCGTGGTGATGCGAGCGATAAGCATGTTAGCAATTATCAGGAGATTGCACCACAAGGTCAGACATTGATTGCGAACTTGAACACAGCGCCGGATGATATGCTTAAGATTGCAGGCTTGTACACAGAAACAGAAGAAGCAATCCAGCAGATTACAGCAACGCTTCCAGATGATATTTTTGGCTAGGAGGTAACTTATGGCACTTTCGGAATACGTTATTAATTTTAATTATAAGCAGGCGATTGCAAAGGCTGATGAATTAGATGCAGCAGCAGCGAAGCTTGAAGCTGATGCGGTTGCAGAAATGGATTCAATCATTTCGGCAATTAATCAGAACTGGACAGGTGATAACGCACAGGCATATATCCAGAAATGCACAACAGAGCAGACAAAGATTACGGATGTAGCAACAAGTATTAGAAATACGGCAGCAACAATTCGTACGATGGCTGAAAATATTAGACAGGCCGAGATGGCAGCGCTTCGCGTTGCACAGGCTGCTGCGGAGGCTGCAAGAAAAGCAGCGGAAGCAATTATTCACTAAAACATAATAATAAAGAGGAGGACAATGTATTATGGCACAGATTCAGGTTACAGTAGCAGAGATGGAGGACAAGAAGGCTCAGTTAGAGCAGCTTCGTGCACAGTTCGAGG
>SAMEA3663026__coassemble_258_pt1 | contig 61673 bp, 47 predicted proteins | sample SAMEA3663026__metabat2_low_PE_012 | metagenome-assembled genome bin SAMEA3663026 (sample SAMEA3663026) | pig gut metagenome | biome: pig gut; feature: pig-associated habitat; material: faeces | place: France | collected 2012
CGATACTATTCCGGCGCACAACTGATGTTTCAACAAATTTTTGCACCCCTCTTAAATTTCTATTTTCTATATACATTTTCCCCCGCTAAAAACACAGGTACATAATTCTCAAAAAAGCCCTGAAACCCGCTTAAACTGGGGCTTTACGCGATAGCAAGCAGACCGTCTCAACATGGCTCGATACGTGCTGATTGATGTCGCAATATCGGAACATATCGCCCCATTTTGAGCCGATTTTCGATTGTTCTCGGAAACATATCTATCGGCACATTTTGCCCTTATTCAATCCGCAACCTAAACCCTTCTCGTTGTCGGAAACATATCGAGTTTTTCCAGCAGCTACTATATATATAAGCTGCACATGAGACGCCACTGCCTCAAGCCGGGACTAGCCTTTTAGGGGATTGGTCATTGTAGAACTGTTTCCGCATAGAAAGCATCGTCTCAACCTTATTATTTAGGGCTTACCGTGGCAAAATTTGTATTTCTTTCCGCTACCACATGGACACAGTTCATTGCGTCCAATTTTCTTAGGCCAGTTTGCCCGCTCTTGAACCATGAGAGGTATTTTACCATCATACATGAGTGCAAGTTCTCTCAAACGGTATAGATATTCCGAAATTCCTAATATACCTTGGAACATATGCATAGCTTCATTCTCAAACTGAAGAAGGTATTCAGTTTTCTTTTTTGTTCTGTCTTTCGGATTAGGAATATAAGTAATCAGCTGGTCTACTGAATTATATTCAACATCATTATGACCGATGGCATTTCTCAATTTCGCATTCACTAGGATTTTCAAAAAGCCTGTGTAAACTTCAGAGTCCAAACAGAAATGATATCTTGATGCTTTTGTAAGTTTAATATAGTCCTCCAAAGAATTTACATTCTTCTCTATCGGATTCATAGCATTGATGTCAGACCTGTATTTAATATTATTGAGAGCTACAGGTATAATCATTAAATTACCTAATGCTTCATAAACATCCAAATAAAACTGCTTTACACTATCAAAGCTGCTTGTTGTAGAGCCTTCGTGTTCAAAATCAAAAGAATTATCTTTACAGTATTGTAATGCCAACGCAGGTATAAGTCTTTGATATACGGCCATAAACTCATCATAGACCTTGTAAATTAATTCCTGCAATTCTTCGAGGTGGAAGCCATCATGAGAATTAAGGAAATCAATCAAACTCTTCATTTGCGCTGAATCCATTTTCATTATTCCGGCACTAAACGAAAGGTCATTAAGGATATCTTTTCTTAATGATGAGTAAAGACCATGCACCTCAATCATATGAACAGCTCTTAGCGTTTCAGATTCATCTCTACATTGAAAGAACTGACCAGAAAACTCCTTTTGAATTTCTTGAGTTAGATATTCGCTATTGTTTTTGGCTAATGTTAGAATTCTCTTATAACTCTTCCATTTTTGGGCTGTTGCATTCAGTCTAGACACATCTTGTCCAAATTCCTCATAAGAGTCATCCGTTTTCATACAATTCATGTATCGAATAAACGGTGTAATCACTAGCCCTTCTAATTCTGCTGCATTTCCTTGTTTTACAGTAGGAAACTCTCCGGAGCACTCAACAACATAATCAGCTTCTGCATCTTGAACATCATCTGCATTATCGAATGAAAAACTTATCCCCGGATGCTCCTGTCCTATCTTAACGCTACCAGACAAGGAGGTTCCACATTTACCACACGCAACTTCTATCGGATGTTCTTGTTGCCAGCCAACTTGCAAGCGGATTCTAGTGATACTGCCGCAAACTTGGCATTTAATAAAGGTATTAAAAACCATGAAACCTACCTCCTTTCGCTGGATTACATAAACATATCATCATTCCAAACGAGTTTTACCAAATCAACGAGTACTGCTATTCTCTCAGTAATCTCATTTTTGCCAAATGATGTATAAGCTTTAAATCCAAGATTGTTATCAGCAATAAACTTCTTGAATTTAGGGTTATTCTGGTATGCCAACTCACCAAGTGATTCAGTATATATATTGCCTTCGTTAGAGCAATACTTCTTTAACTTATAATCGTACTTTGCATCATTTAAGCTAGCATTGATGCTCTTATGAAGAAGCAGTAATGCACCGATACTATTTCTCCAGCGTCTAAAATCATCTTGGTCAGAATACTCTGCAGTAAACCATTCATAATGGTCTGTAATAATATGTTCAATCTCGAACGGATTCTTTGTTTGAGTATTCATATAATTACAGTAGTTTGATGCAACACCTGTCTGCTCTTCAATATATCCAGTGATACGAGCAAGGATATTTTTGATGTACTTCTTAGTAAAGCTATTCAGTCTTAAATCGCTTAATGCTGCTGCAGGGTCAAATGCAAGATTGATATACTGCTGTTCTAACTTCTGTTTCAATGTAGGGATATCAGTCATACGGATATCCTTAGTAACATTGAAAACAAAGTTTTTAATTGTACTGTAATCTACAGAGCGATAATTCGTAACTCTGGATACAATCAAAACATCAATAAATCTTGCTACCAGATTAATCTTCTCAATAATAATTGGCCATGAATCTTCATAGCATACGGGCGCTAATAATAACTGTGGCTGTAATGTGAAGTTAACCTGTGCATTGTAATATACATACTTTGTTTCTTCAGCAAATGTTGTTTCTGCCCGACGGATACCTTCATAAACCTCAGCAAATTTTGCAAATTTCTTTATGAACAACTCAAAATCATCAGAGCCATTAAGACCTAGCTTATCACGTTCATCTCGTACCCACTTGTGGAAGGAACCACCGATGATATCAAAGTCTTTATTTACAGCACCGGCTTTTGTCTCACGGATTGTTTCCGCATAGTGAGCTCTAAGCCAAGCCTTAATAAATGTCTCATCACCCTTGTCGTCGTCCTTCTTCAATGTAAGAACTTTATCTTTCCAAATACCATTCATCTTTTCGCGTGAAGAATCGGATTTGATTTCTGAAAGAATATAACCCTTTAACATTTCTGTAGATGTAAGGCTCAAACCACGGTCGTTCATTGTAACAAACACTTTATGAGCATCTTGCTCAGTTGTTGCTACAATTTCAATAAAGAATACTTTTTCCGCAACCCAATCACAGAAATGCAACAACATATCATCTGTAATATCAGCTGGGAAAACATCCTGAATATCCTGATATCGACCATATAGATTCTTTACAGATTCTCCGGCACCGGTAGTATCAAAATCAGTATCGTTGAAAATTGCATTCATGCAATCCTGACGGTCCTCAACGTTGATATTGAAAGACTTTGTACCAAAGGATTCTGAGAAAATCATAGTCTCAATCATGTTATAACTCTGGCCGATGGTCTTTAATCTGTTGTTAAGGTACATCAACAATAGTGTCAAAGACGAGAATCTCTGCTGGCCATCAATGATTGCATTTTCTCTTCCGGCCAGAACAATAGAACCCATGAAATATGCACCGTAATCAGCTACAGCTTGTCTTGGGTCATCTGTTTTATAATATTCCAAGAATTCTGATGTAAGGTCATCAATCAATTCTTCTATGTGCTTACGCTGCCACATATATTCACGTTGATAATAGTGAATAGAATATTTCGTATTCTGTAATAATTGTTTTAGATTCTTAGGTGAACCTTCAATTTTCTTCATTAGGCGTCCTCCTCCAGAAACAGTCCCGGAACATTAAACTTAATGCTGGCTGCTTCTGTCATTACGCTCGTATTGCCACATGTAAGCAACGAGCTTTTTAATTTTAATTCACCACCACTACCATCATGAACAACATATTCATCTTTATGATTTCGGATATATGTTGCCGATTCTCGTGAGAAACCATTTCTCTGCAATAAAATCGTTAACGGATTAGTCGTTCCGAATTCAACATATTCATACCAGTTATTATCAAACTCGGTAACGTCGTAAACCTTTTTATATTCGTTTGAAAATCTCAGGAAGTAGTTCGAAATGCTAAACAAGATAACATTTTCAATTACTTCTAATGTATCTGCAAAAACCACATTTCTGTGTTCCTTCGACCTATCATTATATGTGGTAGGCGGCTGATATGCCGACACCCTGAAATTATCCGGATGGTTTTTATGATATTCAATAGCTCTCTTCATGATATAGCTCAATCCTGATCCTTCCATCCATTGACAGAGGATAACCGCATACCACTTTCTTTTTGATTCGCTTCCTAACGTAGATTTCTCATAAATTGGCCAATCAAAAATATCCGACAGCTTATTAAAAAACTCAATAACATCTGCATATACAAAACCACCATTACAAGGTGGATATGTTAGGCCTTGCTTGATAGCGATAATCAGTTTCTTCGTTTGGTCTACCGATGTGTTGATATCATCATCTGGTAAAGTTGGTGACTCCTTAAACTTTTCTCTGATGGCAACTTCATCTTCTACTGTAAGGAAGTCAGCAAATTCTCTATGAACAAGGCTGTCACGTTCTTCCATAATGTCACGAAGCAAAATCAAACCAAACTTTCGCATCATAACATAAGATTCATCTGATTGGTCATCTCGTCTTCTTGGTATTTCGGAACTACCAGTTTTAAGAATGTCCGCTATGTATTTTTTCTCAATCTTCTTTAACACATCAGGGTTAGTAGTAATGGAAAGCTCCTGTTCTGGAACTGGTGCTTGCAGCATGTCAATATAGCTTTCTGCAGCTACTGACCTATCTTCAGACACAAAGAAAACATTTCCATATAAGTTGTAACTGATACGTCCAACACGACCTATCAGGTTTCTGAAATCCACAGGATTCATTTTTCTACGGAAAATCTTATTATCTGTGATGAAGAGATTGTCTGCCGGAAGATTTACACCTTCTAATAAAGTGCTGGTGCAGAACATCGTGGTAATATTACCTTTTTGAAACAACTCTTCAATTCGTGTACGTATAGAAGCCGGCAAATAACCAATATGGTAAGCCACGCCTTTCTTTATCATTCCGGCAAGATAATAATCTCCATGAACTTCCTGCATTATATCTCGTGATAGAGAATCTAATTCCGGGTCATTCTTATCATTTACACCGGGTGAATCTGCAAAATCTCTTGCAGCTGCTATGGCCTTGGTTCTGCCATTATAATAAACAATAGTCTGACTTCTCTGTTCAGGTGGTAATCTAAGATTCTTGCCTTCAAATAACAGAAGCATCTTATTTAATTCATCTAATCCTGTACCTATCTTTGCAATATTGATTGTTTTATTGGTACGTTCATTGTAGATATCAATTTTACCATTGATGAAATCCATCAGGAACTTCACCTGTACAACCGGAGAATAAGTGGTTGCAAGTTTACTTTCATCGTTGTTTTCAATGATGTCATTCATCAAGCGAAGGTATACCTGCGGATTTGGTATATTCGGCGAAGCAAATATAAAATGTGGCTTCCTATCTCTTTGAAGAAGCATGTCTACAACTTTATAGTAGAATGGGCCTCGGCTATTCTTACCAGAAAGCTTATGTGCCTCATCAATAAACAAATAATCCACCTGCAAATCTGGCTTGCTTATCAACAAATATAATAATCGTTCCGGTGTAAGAACCAGAATAAAGTTATGTTCCTCTTCCAAAGCAGCATCACTAGCTGCGGTCACAACACGGTAGTTACAATTTTCGAGATTATTCTCAAGGTCTTTAATAACCTTTGCTCTTACTTCATTTATAAGCGCTTTGGTAGGAACAATTAATGCATAGTTCTTTTGCGAACCGTGCATGATTTCATCCTTAATGAACATTCTCATTATGAATGATTTTCCCATTGATGTTGGTCCAGAATAACTGAAGCATGGGTCAGATAAATGGTCATAGGCTTCCTTTTGAGCATTGAAGAACTTCATCTCCGGTGCAGCTGGAATTGTAAGATAGTCATTCCTAAATTGCGCAAATATTTTCTCAAAAGTATTTATGTTCTCATATTCAGAATTAATAAGCTGTAAGCCTTGATGATTACCAGTGCTTGAAAACACTGAACCAGCATATAATTTGATCAGTGGATTATCTGAATCGATTTCATTAAGGAGTATTATCAACTCCTGTGCCCACATTTTATGTATGTCACTTCTGATTGGATGCGTTGACTTTGACAGCAAATCTGCAAAGCGCAATGCATCTTTAAGCTCAAATTCTTTAGGGCTTTTCTTTTTCTCTAACTGAAATAACCTCAAAGCGTAGTTATACAGTATTTTTTCATGCAGTTCATTCAAATAAGCGTTACTCTCGATGTCGACAAATAAAGCTTCTCCTAATGATTTCTTTTCACTCATAGGTCAACATCCCCCTTCATAACAGCTTCCATAATCGCTTTCTTTTCATCCTCCGCATCATTAAATGGAAGCACATAGAAATAGAAAGAATGCTGCCCTAGGAAATTATCATTTATCTTTTTCAATATATAATCGATATTACGTCGGATATCCTCCTGCATTTTCTCCTCAACAATTTGAGGAAACTCAGCCACGCCATACCGAGTTGGGTCAAGACCAATCGTATACCCCAGAAAAACTCCGTATGATGTATTGTATGATGTGGTCTTATTCGGTGATGGAAGAAAGATTTCCTTAGCAAGCTCAACTTCATCTTCATTCAGTAAGCGATCAAAAATAACATTGTCAACCATATGGAGCTCTTTATCTTCGTTGTTTTCAATTTCAAGAATGCTGTCAAAAGCAGCATCAATCGCATATGTTAAGTCGCCAACAATACTTGATGCTCCAAACACAACCTGATGATATGGCAGACCAGATGTTTTGCTCGTCAACAAATGGATGCCATCACAAGTGCTTGCATATTGCTTAGCATCAGTAGATAATTCAACGCGGCTCATTAACTTAGGTGCATTAAGTTTTTCTTCCAAAAAGGAATATAAGAGCATTTCTCCAAGTTCTGCACCGGTGCCTTTAACGTCGGCACCACCATTTTTATTAAGAACTCGAATTGCCTGTGCTCCAACAGCAAATGCATCTCCGGTAACCTTAAATCTCTCTATTCTGGCGCGTGAGAATACATACTCGCCAATATTACGATATAGAAGAGTTTTCACCTCTTCTGGATTAAACTTATTATTTCTGATATTCAAATGAAACAGGCGCAGTTGTCCTTCAGTCGTCCACGCCACCTTTTCCGGCTGTGTAACTTCGTGAAAGACTGAGTCGAAATCGCCATGTAATGTTTTAGATAACGCCTCGCTCATACCGCGCCTCCTTCATCATTTTTATTTTTTGTCTCCGTATGGAACTGTATCTTCAGCTACCATACTCATTGTAGGTTTTGGTTCAGGATACTTTACAACCTTGCTTCCAGCATTAGGCTCATATGTCATATTAAATACCATATCTGAGAGCCACTTTTTGAAAGAAGGATTATCTTGGAATTGTTTGAAAAGTTCCATATTATCTGCCATTACCGAGAAGATAACCTGCTGTAATGCACGTTCACTTTCCATACGTGCATTCTGCTTATCAGAATTCTTCATTGCATTCTGGTACTTTTCATCTTTTGCAACCATATCTGGAATTGCAATAATCTGTCTGCGAACATTATCCGGCTCCTTCCAATCAATGTTTCCAAACATATCATTGAAATCATTAAGGATAATAGACAATAAATCCATCTCAGGATTAACTATGTGACCTGCCCTTCCTGCTGGAACAGGAGCAACTTCTGCATCCGCATCCTCAAGTTTTATTGACATTGATTCCTGTGCTTCAAGTCGATAACTATCGAGGTCAATTACATCAAGGATACCTTCTGAGAAATCGTCATCTCTTGGTGATGGTAACTTCGGAATCAGAAGATTAAGGAATATTGAAAGTTTCTCCCAATCGGCATCGCCATAAGGAAGAATAGCTCCTAAGAATCCATATGTACGACAAAAAGCCTTTGCAGAACTCTTAAACTTAATCTGCTCTTCCGTATCAAGATTTTTATAAACTGCAGTACAAGCATCAAGAATTGGGTCAAGCCTATCCCTTTCTGCTCCATTGAGATACAAGTCTACAAGCTGCTCCACATGAGCGGTTGAATATACCTGATACTCTTCCATTGTTGCAATAAGGTCATATAACTTGTTCGGGTCAGTTTCACCAGACAACAATGTAGTTCTATAATATCTTGAGAATGACTGCTCAATCATTTCCGGTTTATTTGCAAAATCCAAAACGAAAGTATCATGCTTCATTGGATGGCATCTGTTCAATCTTGATAACGTCTGAACAGCCTTAATGTCATATAACATCTTATCAACATACATTGTATGCAACAGCGGCTCGTCGAAGCCTGTCTGGAACATATCTGCAACAACCAGAATACGATAAGGGTCTGTTTTTAATGTTTTAGGAATCTTCGCATCCGGGAAGCCATTCATAGCTGCAGATGTCAACGGTGGTTCTTGGCCCTGATACTTGTGCTCACCAGAGAATGCTACGATAGCCTTATATGGACTATGTCTTGCTGCAAGGCATTTGTTTATTGCATAGTAATATTCGATACAACGAGGTATGCTTGATGTAACAACCATAGCACGAGCCTGTCCACCTATTTTTCCTTTTGAAATTACCTGCTCGTGGAAATGCTCAACCATCATCTCCGCCTTCTGAGAGATGGTATATGAGTCACTTTCAACGAATGCTCTAAGCTTTTTCTGTGCTCGTTTTTTGTCAAACATAGGGTCATCCTGCACAGTTTTCATAAGCTTATAGTAGCTAGCAATCGGTGTATAATATTTAAGCACATCAAGAATGAAACCTTCCTGAATAGCCTGCTTCATGGTGTATGAATGATAAGGACGATGCTTTATTTCGTCTCCATCCTGATATGGAACACCGAAGGTTTCCAAAGTCTTATTCTTTGGTGTTGCAGTAAATGCAAAGTAGCTGGCATTATTGAGTAACTTACGTCCCTCCATCATTGCATTGATTTTATCTTCGTTATCCATTTCATCTTCAGAAGCAAGGCCAGAAAGAGCCAAGTTCATCTGCGCAGAGTTTCTTCCACTCTGACCAGAATGTGCCTCATCTATAATAACTGCGAACTTATTGTCCTTATGTTTAGCTCCGATATCAGGAACTACATAAGGGAATTTTTCTATAGTGGTGATAATAATTTTCTTTCCATCTTTAATGGCATCTCTTAAATCACCAGAATGTTCTGCCCATGCTACAGTATTAGCTACCTGCATGAACTGTTTTATATTATCTCTAATCTGTTTATCAAGAATTCTTCGGTCAGTCACAACCAGAACAGAATCCAGCATAGGATGTCCGTTTTCCTCAAGTCCAATCAACTGATGCGCAAGCCAAGAGATAGAATTAGACTTTCCTGAGCCAGCGCTGTGCTGAATTAAGTACCTTTTACCGATTCCGTTTTCCTTTACATCAGCAAGTAAACTTTCAACAACATCTAACTGATGGTAACGAGGGAATATCTGCTTTACACTCTTCTTTTTTGTTTCAGGGTCTTCTTCAACGACTACCTGAGCATAATTCTCGATAATACGACTAAGCTTATCCTTAGTAAGAATTTCTTTCCAAAGATAGTCTGTCATAATTCCATTTGGATTAGGCGGATTTCCTGCACCATCGTTGTATCCCTTATCGAAAGGAAGGAACCAGCTGCTTTTACCATCAAGTTTTGTACAGAATTTCACCCTTGCATCATCAACAGCAAAATGAACCATGCAACGCTTAAACTGGAATAACAGCTCTCTAGGGTCACGGTCAGTCTTATACTGGTTAACCGCATCATCAACATCCTGCTTTGTAAGCTGATTCTTCAACTCAAAAGTAATAACCGGAAGACCATTGATAAAAACACACATATCAAGAGCAAGTCTTGTAGAATCATTCGAATACATCAACTGGCGCGTAACACTGAAGATGTTCTTTTCATACATCTCCTTTGCCTTAACATTATTCTCAGTCGGTGTGAGATAAAACATGATAAGGCTAGCAGGGTATACCTTAACTCCGTTACGAAGTACATCGATAATTCCACGCTTAGCAATTTCACCCTGTAATCTGTTCAAAAACTGCTTCTTTTTCATCTCAGATTTGAACACACCAAGTTTTGCCAATGAATCCGGCTGTGTATCCTGAAGAAAACGGAACAGACGAGTCTCATCAATAGCATAGTCACGATTGTAATCTGTATTAGTGCCTTGCTCATAGTCATTCTGCTCAACAAGCCATTTTACAATCAATGCCTCTAAGCCACTTTCTTTTGTATTAGTAAATGACATAGTTTATTCCTCCTCTTCATTGATATCTTCTTCATCATCCGAATCATCAACTAAATCCTCATCTGTTTCCTCAAGATACTCGTATTCAGGAATGTCTACATTACGAACGTCTATCTTTCCGGTAACAGCGTCAGATATTACTCGATTTTTCAAATCATGTAATGTTTCGATTTGCTTTTCGTAATTAGCAATCATAGAATCCACAGAGGCCACAATTTCATCAATATGATTTGCAATCTTTTCCTGCTCATCAATTGTTGGAAACGCAATCAGTAAATTTGCAACTTTGGCCCAACTTCTAAAATCGCTAGTATTTTGCCTTACTCCATTAGATATTGCTTTAAACACCTTTGTATACGCCATCATTTTCAAATAATAGGCGACAAAACGTTTACTCTGGTTACATGAGCATACATGTACCACCGGAGTACACATACCATCATAATCCGAAATTGCAATTGCTCCATGCCACGTATCCATACCATGTATTAACAAATCACCTTTGGCTACGCCTTGATAAATATCATCCGATGACGCAACTAAACCCATTTTTGAATCACCGCGTTTTTTTACCTCACCACTGTTAGAGCATACAAGTAGTTCTGCATTTTCCGGAACGTCTCTCTTATGCTTTGTCAACAAATATCTTAGTTTTGTTTCTTTCCAAGATTCAGGTACTTCTTTCAACCAATAAATATCTGTTTTTCTCAACGGCTCATCATTTAATCCATGAGTCACATAATAGCTAATACTACTTTGTTTGTATTCTTTTAATAACTTAATCTCTCGCTTTTTTGCAGCTATCAATGAATTAATCTGCGATGTTTGCCAATTCAGATAAGCAACTATCTTGTTTTGTTCTTCAACTGGAGGAACAAGAAGATTAACATTATTAAGATAATCCATCGAAATTCTCATTCTTACAGTATTCAATTTTCCTGTACTAGACTCATGCATTAATATACCTTTTCCAAGACCAAGCAAACTACGTTGAAAGGTAAGTAACCTAAAAATATAATGGTAATACCATACATTGCAATTTTCCGGAATACGTGGAAACAGAGCGTAATAAACTGGGCTGATTGCGCCATCCCATCTTGAAACACCTGCAGACCCAGCAACCACATTCATACAATTCACCAGCAAGTCATTTGCTCGTGCAACGTTATACTTGGTCAAATCATCTTTAGGTTTATTCCCTCCAGCACCTTCTTTTTGTGCAATAGGTACAACTCCTTGATTAGCAGTCAGTGAAAGAATGAAGTCTGTTACGATTGGGTTATTTTTTTCTTTTCGAATCTGTAAAATTCTCTTTAATCGAGTTAATTCCCAATGTGATGGCAACTCAGAAACCCATTTTTCTGACACCATTTTGTAATCATCATAACTATTATTCATGGCGTCCCTCAACAATCTCCGATAATATACCATCGGTATCCTTTTCTATTTCTCTTAATTCTTTAACAATGTCTTCCATTGAACGAAGTTGCACAGATTTGTAGAAATATTTTGTAAAACTCATTTCATATCCAATCTGAGTTTTCTTCTCATCAACCCATGCATACGGAGCATACGGATGAACTTCATTTTCCATAAATCCCTTTATTCCATTTGGATAAGTAAAAGGCACAATTTCAGTATCGGTTTTATCCTTATCGATTACAAATTTTCCTTTTTTATCTTTCTTAGGATTTCCGTCACAGTCAAGCTGTGGTTGAAGTACTGTTATTTTCCAGATTCCAAATTCTTCATTATTGAAAATCCTGCTAACTTCACTTTCTTCCATACTCATAAATATGCGAACAATCTCCTTTTGTAAATCAGGGGTTAATTCGCAATTCTTTTTACCCATATTTTTTTTCAAAGGTGATTTCATAGAAGATGCATCGATTAACTGAATCTTTCCTTTTCTTCGAGCTTCTTTCTTATTCGTCAAAACCCAAATATAAGTGCTTAAGCTTGTATTGTAAAACATGTTTTCAGGAAGAGCGATGATAGCCTCTACCAAATCATTCTCTATTACAAATCTTCTTGCGTTACTTTCTCCGCTACCAGCATCGCCGCTAAATAGTGAAGACGCATTGTGAACTTCTGCAATTCGGCTACCCAGTTCTGTATCTTTTTTCATTTTAGAAATATTATTCAACAGAAATAGCAACTGTCCGTCACTTGTTTTCGGTAACATTGTTAGAGAAGTTCCATCTTCTAGATAGGCGTTAAATCTACTATCAAGAATATCTTTTTTACCGCCCATTTTTTCAGCATCTGTTTTCCAGCTCTTGCCGTAAGGAGGATTTGACAGCATAAAGTCAAACTGTCTTGACGCATTTCCGTCTGCTGAAAGTGTAGAGCCATATGTAATATGCTCTGCTTGTTCTCCATCTCCTTTGAGCAACATATCTGCTTTGCATATTGCATATGTTTCCGGCTGTATTTCTTGTCCAAACAAATGAATTGAAACATTTTTGCTTCTACGCATTGCAAGCGTCAACAATCTATCTTGTGCTACAGTAAGCATACCACCTGTTCCACAAGCACCGTCATAACATGAATATGTGGCATCTTTAATTTGTTCTGCAACAGGCATAAAAACAAGGTCTGCCATTAGTTCAACAACGTCACGAGGTGTCCAGTGTTCTCCGGCTTCCTCGTTATTCTCTTCGTTGAACTTACGAATCAATTCCTCAAATACAGTTCCCATACCATGATTATCCAGAGCAGGAAGCTTGATTGTTTTCATAGTATCGTCCGTATACACAGGCTTAGGACTAAGATTGATGGTTGGAGAAATAAACTTCTCAATAACAGCACCGAGAATATCAGCATCAATCATCGTATCAATCTGATTACGGAATTTGAACTTTTCCAAAATCTCCTGAACATTTGGCGAGAATCCATCTAAGTATGCTTCGAAGTCAACTTTAAGAGTCTGCTTCTTTGCTCTACTTGTAAGGTCTTTTAATAAGAATGGTGATGAGTTGCAGAAAGCCTGTCCTGCTGCATTACAAAGAGCTGGCCACTGATTAGTAATACCTGCTGCATCCATCTTTTCCTTCATTGCAAGAACTGCCGGTTTTGTATCCTCTAACATAGCGTCAAGACGACGAATAACAGTCATTGGAAGAATAACATCACGATACTTACCACGAACATATACGTCACGCAGGCAGTCATCAGCAATACCCCATATAAAACTCACAATCGCATTGTGTACTTGATTATCCATATTTTCATCCATACCTTTCTTTGACTAATTTTGTCTTTTTGATGGTAGGTACACTACCACATCATAATTCTATAAAATCATGTGTCCTAAAAAACGGACAGCTTATTCATCTGTCGCAGCTGTCGCAGAATTATCATCTGCAGCGCCACCGGAACGAATCCAATCATCAACTTCTGATAGTTTAAATTTCCAGAGGCGACCAACTTTATATGCTGGCATATTTCTTTTTGCAATCCACTGCAAAATGGTGTCACGACCAACACCTAAATATTCCTGAACTTCTTTCAAGGTTGACCATTTTTCAATAGCTTGTTCTTTCACGCGTTTACCTCCGTCTCTAATTGCGCTTAAACTTTGCGTCTATCGTTACGCAAAATAACGAATCTCTTTCTGGGAAACAATTCTCTCCATCAGAATCCTGCATTTCCCACTTACAATGTGTTACTCCATCGAAGCCACGTCCATCAAAGGTCGTGGTTATTTTTATTCTTTCATTCGGCTTTACATCCGGAATATCAATAACATCGGGATGCGCTTCGGGCCTATCTTTAGGGCCGCGTTTATATACTAATTTTCTTCCAGTCCAGACAATCTTTCCGGTATTCATCAATTCCCATGTATGCGTCACAGAATCATAACTGGCAATCTCATGTCTTGTATTTTGATAAACAGAAACATTATCACCCTTATATAGCGGTTGCCTGTATTCCTTATCTTTTAAATCAATACCTTCGAGTTTTATCTGCTGGTAATCAAGAATCACCGTATCATCTACGTCTTCGGAATCACTATCAATTAGTAATTTCATTTGTCGCGTTAGTGCAATGGCTAACGCTTTTTTATTTGGCTCATCCTTAACAGGAACTCCCCATTCTAATAAAACTGCACCTGCATCATTTATCTGGTTTTCAAAGAACTGTACCAGAGAATAATAGTTTTCTTTTCCTCTAAGCGGATACTTCTGATTCAACACAAATCCTTTAGCACCTGTAAATAGCTGCTTGGCATAACTCTTTGATACATTACCGTCTCCACTCGCTGTGAATAAAGCAATTATGAACTTATCTTGGCTTTTTATATTAGGACAGGCAGGGTAAACACATCTACATATATCTTCAAGTTTCACTCAAGCACCACCTCCTACAGATATTTACAATAAATCACTTTACATTATATGCCAAAAACCAACAAAAATCAATCCTTTGCCATATTAACAAATTGTAAATCATTATAAACCGACAATAACCGGCATTCAAAAAAGTGTCTTTCAAAGTGTCCAAAGTGTCTTTTTTTCTGTATTTGGCTCAATTTTAAGTGTCTTTTTCGCTTGGTATAACTATTACAGAATCGATTCTAACTCTTTCAAAAAGGAGGATTAGAAAATGCAGAAGCATGAAATCGAAATGCGGAAAACCAACATCGAGAATGCCGCTTCCATAGTGGCAGCCGAGTATGGTTCTGCTGTTGTTAATTCGGTCTTCGCAAGATATGAAGCAACTGGATTACACAACTTAGCTTCCTGCTATTACAGCGAAGTCTTCGCTGACTTAGAGCAGATAGCCAATGACAACTAAATAATTAACCGTCCCGGACACGACGTTAAATTGTCTGACCCAACTATCAATTCACCATCTTCGTGGCCACGTGGTGTGTTTGCAATTGATAGAAAGGTCTCACAAGTAAATACAGTGCCAGCTTAGCAAACGAGCTGGTCACCAGAAACAAAGCGGAGCAGTCCGCATGAGGTGACCAACTATGAACATTAATACTGGCAGCCATGCTTCTTTACTCCGCTTGGAAATTCAAGCCAACGGAGGTAAAAAACATGACAAATTTAGACAATCAGAGTCAAAGATTCATCTACATTCGTTCACTCAAGGAGAAGGTTCCTTGTACTGAACAGCAATTTCAGGAATTCTATCGCGAAGCAACTCGCATCCGTAAAAAGGAACAGTACTATCATCGCTGCAAGTGCCCTAAGCAGTTTATCTGGGCCTGTGATGGCGATTGTGAAAACTGTGAACATCATTTAGGTTATGGGCTTCTTTCTCTTGATGCACCAATGACTGAAGATGGCAGCACCCTTCTTGAATCAGAAGAACTTGCTTCTCCTGACTTAATGGAAGAAGTCATCAGTGACAGAATTTTATTAGAACAGCTCTTCCAGCGTTTAAGAGAGCTTGACCCGGACGCGGATAAGATTATCGAATACTGGAAAGACGACTGCTCTATCTCAGACAGAGAAATTGCTAAACGCTTAGGTCGCAAACAGCGTACCTTTTGCAGACCAAATGAAGAAAATCAGAACCGAACTTCATAAGGTTCGCGGCTACTAATATATAGGTAGCAACTCATCCCTCTGACCGTCCATCAAAAGATAATCAGAGGGATTTTAACTTTTTTTCAAATTTTCTCCGCTCAAATTGTCGCCCTCTCTCCAGTGGGAAAGAGTAAGGCACGAAACAACAAGCCTTGCAACTATCACAGATGGGAGGTGACGACGATGAGAGAACACTACTTCGATTCCGGTGGTACCGACGCTGAAGTGATTGCAGTACTTAAGGCAATCAGTCAGGTATCAGCAAGAATGGCGAGAAATATGACAATCCTCGCAAAGCAAAGACAATCAAAGGAAGGATAGTATTTCCGGTACCAACACAAAGAACAGAGAAGAATTCAACCGCATGATTGAAGATTGCGAAGCTGGTACCATCGACATGATTATCACAAAATCAATCAGCCGATTTGCCAGAAACACCTTAGACGGCTTGAAATATATCCGACAGCTTAAGGAAAAGAACATCCCGGTATTCTTTGAAAAAGAGGCAATCAATACAATGGATGCCAAGGGTGAAGTTCTTCTTACGATTATGGTTTCACTGGCCCAGCAGGAATCACAGTCATTAAGTCAGAACGTTAAGCTTGGACTTCAGTTTCGCTACCAGAACGGTCAGGTTCAGGTTAATCACAACCGCTTCCTTGGCTACACCAAAGATGAGGAAGGTAACCTTGTCATTGACCCTGAACAGGCTGAAGTTGTAAAGAGAATCTACCGTGAGTACCTTGAAGGCTACAGCATGGATAAAATTGCTGCAGGACTTGAAGCGGATGGTATTCTTACCGGCGCCGGAAAAACACGATGGCACACCAGCACCATCAACAAGATTCTCCGCAACGAGAAATACATCGGTGACGCCCTTCTACAAAAGACTTACACCACCGATTTTCTTAACAAGACCAGAGTTAAGAACACTGGCATCGTTCCGCAATATTATGTTGAAGGTAACCACGAAGCGATTATCCCAAGAGAGATTTACATGCGTGTACAGGAAGAATTGGTACGTAGGCGAGTGGTTAAGACCAGTGCTAATGGAAAGAAACGAAGCTACAGCTGCAACCACTGCTTCTCGCAGATTATCATTTGTGGCGATTGTGGTGAAATGTTTAGAAGAATCCATTGGAACAACCGTGGTTGCAAATCCATTGTATGGCGCTGCATCAGCAAATTAGAACCTACTGGACTTGAATGCCATGCCAGAACCATCAACGAGCTTGACCTACAGGATATCGTACTTACTGCCTTGAATGAACTGCTTGGTGATAAATCCAAATACCAGAAACAGCTGCAGCAAAATATCGCATCGGTCATCAGAGTTTCTGCTGCAATCACCACTGATGGTATTGATGAGAAGCTCATGGAACTTCAACAGGAACTTGTTAAAAAGGCCAATAACAAAGAAGCCTACGATGAAATTGCCGACCAGATTTTTGCACTCAGAGAAAAGCGTCAGCAAGCTTCAATGGACACGGTACAGCGTGATGAGCAGCTACAGCGTATCACTGAATTGCAGGATTTCATCAAATACCAATCTTCCGACCTTACAGTATTCGATGAAGCCCTTGTAAAACGCTGGCTTAAGCAAATCACAATCTGGCCAACCCACTGTACCGTTGAATTGAAATCCGGACTTAAAGTCGACGTAGAAAGATAAGCATAAAATAGAAAGGCTCCTCACCACTGGAACATAATCCGGTGATGGGGAGCTTTTTTCATTAATAACTTATAGTACCATTCAGGCTACCATCAGATTTTTTCGATTTAATAGTATACTTTATTTCAAACGATTCAGCTAATGGCTTGAGTAATAGTGCTGGGCCTATCCATTTTCTCTCTTTCGCTCTTAGAGAACCAATTGAAAATGTAAACTCATTACTAGCCATTGGAGTCGCAATATACTTTGATAATTCTCTTTCATAATCATCTGCATTATAGTTTGGTATTCCATTTCCACCAAACTGCGCCCTTACCGCTGCCTGACTTTGAGCTAGGCTATCTGCTAAATTATATGATATATCTGTATCATACGAAACAGCCGATGTTTCTGGCATCATCAAAAGATTCTTTATAATTCCATCATCATACAGAAGGCCTTCAAGTCCCTGCATTTCAGGATTGATTAATGTCTTTGAAGGTAAAACAACCTGCGCTTTTGTTTCATCTAAGGAAATGAATATATCAATATCTTCATCCGGAATTGTCGATTCATTCACGATTGCTAATGGTATCAACAAATAACCATCAAAAGTTGTAATATACCAATCGTGCATCTTAATCTGATGCAATCTATACTCAAGACTCATCAGTTTATTATATTTATCTTTTTCTTCAGGCTCTCCCAACAATTCATATGATGAAGATGCACCAATCGAGAATTTTTGTTTTAGATTTCCCATCTCAAATATATCATCGTCTTTTTCTATATCTATTGATAGGTATTGTTTTGCAAAATCACATACTAGAATTCTATCATCTTCTTTAACTGATACTCGTTGAGCTTTGAAAAGGTTCACATTTAATGGACTTTTTATAGGAGTTAAAACCGAACCATCTCTTTTCGTGATAATCTCTGGTGCTATGCTCTCTGAATCCTCTACCGTATCGTCTTGCTCCGAAGTGCATGCAGAAAGTTTTATGGATTTTAGTTCTTGAAACAACTTAATGCATTCATCTATTGCCAATTTTTTATTAGCAAGATATTTCGCAGATGACGCAATACTATAAGGCGTCACCTTGTTGCAAATCGTCCCATCAATATAAGTTCCAATACGCAGGTTTGAGAAACCAGGTTTCACGCGCTTTCCATTTTCCAAAATATGCTCAACTGTTTCTTGAATTACACTCTTAACAAAACGTTTTGCATCACCTTTGCTCGAACCATCCTTTAGCGAAAACGGAGTAAGTCTTCGGCTCGCAATATCAAAAGGCATGTCTTCTGGTGAGCCATAATCTGCATTTAGAACACATATAACGTTTTCCCAGCCAACAACGTGAGTAGCGTATCCGAGTTCTAACATAACGTTAGGATTTGGCATATATTTGGTTTTTACATTTCCATCTTTATCTGTTACTTCATATTTGCAAACCGCACTTACATCAGCAATGAAAATATCACACTCATCAATCTTGGAGAAAATCGTATTTGCAATATCGGGAGAACCATACTCACCCTTTGTATCACGGTCTGCCTCGATATCAACAGTATCTCTTAACAAACGAACAGCATCTTTGATACCATCTTGTATAATATTTCTTGTTTCGTTCCCCGGCAAATCTGATTGCCATGAGTAAAAAATCGTAATCTGCGAATCACTCATTACTATCAACACCTTTCCATAACATCTAATCCACTGCCTGCCATATAGCCAACAGTCGAGTTGCCGGATTAGACAACATCTAAATCACTCACTCAAATTGAGTTTGCACCCTAGATAACATCTATCCTAGTGCCACAACCCACGACATCTAATCCACAGCCTAAACCCTCTGACCGTTTTTACGGTAGATATGTTTCAATATAAGAAATACGGACTTTCATGAGCTATTGCCTAATCTCAAAAAAGCCCGTAAATACGCTACTTTTCGCTATTTATTTCTCTTTTCTTGACATCAAACAGACCGTCTCCACATGACAAGTCCACGGAAACATATCCACTCCGACAATTTTCTCGACCGTATAGCCATGCTTCGTAAGGAATTTCAAATCCCGGGCGAGGCTTTCCGGACCACAGGAAATGTAAACAACGCGCTTTGGCGAAAGCTTGCAAAGCGATGACAAAAAAACCGTATTGCTGCCACTTCGTGGCGGATCCATCATAACAACATCTATCTTTTTGTCAGAGGCAGCAAGCTGTGACATAAATTTGCTTGCATCATTGTTGTAAAAGCGGATGTTTTTAACGCCATTGCGCTTGGCATTTACGATTGCATCCCTTACGGCGTCTTTATTTAATTCCACGCCAAGCACTTCCTTCGCGTGCTCGCTGAGCGCAAGACCAATCGTTCCCGTTCCGCAATATGCGTCAAGAACACATTCTTTACCGGTAAGTCCTGCCAATGAAATCGCTGAATTGTAGAGCACTTCTGTCTGTGTAGAATTCACCTGATAAAAGCTGTTAGGTGACAAGCAAAATCGCCTGCCGCAAAGTACATCTTCAATAAAGCCTTTACCGGCAAGCACCTGATTACGTTCGCCCAATACCATACTTGTTTTCTTTTCATTTATGTTTTGAACAATAGTAGTAATCTCCGGATGACGATTCATTAATGCCTTTACAAAGTTTTTCTTCGACGGAAAAACAGGGGATGCGGTGACAAGCACAACCATAATCTGACCGGTCTTGTGCGCTGTGCGCACCATAACATGACGAAGCAGGCCATAGCCTGTATCTTCATTGTAAACTGTAATCTTGAATGATTTAATCAGAAGCTTTATCGTTGAAATAATTTTCTGTGCCTTTATATCCTCGATTAAACAGTCCGGATTTTCCACAACAAAATGTGTCCCCGATTCGTAAGTACCTGCAACAATCTCACCATTCTTCTTACGTTGAAAGGCAGCATTCACCTTGTTGCGATAATGATAAGGATTTTCCATACCACGAACGACATCCACCTTACAGAAATTTCCGAGAAGCCGTTGCAAATCCTTGTGTTTTTTCTTTAATTGTTCTTCATATGAAAGGTTTATATATTGACAACCGCCACATTTTTTGAAAATGTGGCAGTTGCTCTTTGACTGTTCTGACATAATAAGCTCCTGTTATTTCTCGCACTCTTTTATTTCAGCACCGTATTTACAAAGCAACGACATGACAATAAAGCAAATACTTAGTCCACACGAATACAAATAATCGTTTTCCATCTTCTCAATGCCATCAAACAAAATATCCATTGTTTCATGTACGCCCGCCGCGACAACGGAACCAATAAATCCTACTATCAATGTAACAATGCCTGTGTGTTTCATATCCTTGGCTACTTCAAAGCTAAATGGTGTTCCGGCATCAAGCTCACGCGAAAAGAAGTTTTGATAGAGATTTAATTGTTCCAATCGCACATCCTGCTACACCTACAATGCTGCATACAAAAGAAATCTTACTGATAATGTAACCGGCCTTTGATACTCCCTGAATTGTTTTTAGTGTCTGTCCCTGTTTACTCATTTGTTCATCCTCCTACACCTCTTCAAATGTTACTTCTACACAAAATTGATCATCAACAAAGCTTGCCTTTATATCGCCATTCATTCGCTCAACGAATCCCTTTGCAATTGCAAGTCCAAGTCCTGACGATTGTTTGCTCCGTGCTACATCTGCTTTGTAAAATCTTGTAAACACCATATCAATATCGATTTCATCCTTATTTGCGACCCCGTTTAGACATTGAAAGCAGATTCTTCCGTTCTTTTCGAAAAGCCGTAATTTTAAAGATTTCGTACCGTGAAGCAAGGCATTTCGAATAATATTTTGGAGTATTCGTTCCGCCGCATTCTCATTACCAATAACAAAGTGCATTCCATCAATGAAATCAATTTCAGGCTCGATATCTTTTTCTTTGAAATCATTGTAAAAAGAAAGTGACGTGTCATATACAACCTTTGAGAAGTCTATCTTTGACACTTCTAATTCATAGCTGTCATTTTGGAGCTTCGTATAAGTGAAAAGTTCTTCCAGCATATCCTTAAGACTATTAATTCGTACTCGTACAACCGAAAGATATTGCTCTCGTTCTTCCTCGGATTTTGCTTCATTCATAAGCTGAACGTAACCATCCAGCGAGGTTAACGGGGTTCTTATATCATGCGACAAATTTGTAATCGTCTCTTTGAACTGTTTTTCGCTCCGGATACTCTCAATCTCCGTCTTCTTCACACGCGTCAGCATTTCATTGATTTCATCTACGAGCCGTTGAAGCTCCTGATACGGCATTGATTTGTACAGCTGCATATTCGTCGTATTGTCTTTTATGAACGACACATGGCGACAGATTGTTCGAACCTGTCGCCTGTAAAACAAAAATCCCAAAAGGAGTATTATATATATGATACTGACTGCAATCAAAGCAATGATCAATCGTTTATCCTACCTATACATCTTTTTTCTTAAGGGCGTACATGCTAGCTACACTACATACCACTATCCCTATTATAGCAAAAATGATAGGTTTTTCTACTGCATTTTTAGCAAATTCAAATTCTGACATTTTCAGATGGTATACAGCGAAATAATCCGATAATTGAAAATCATCACTGACCTTCAAATATTCTCTAAGCAACAGGTTAACTACCCCTGCACACAAAAGTGTTCCCATCATTGCTTCCAAAATACCCAATACCATTGGAAGTGTTCCTGTACGAACGATATAGAATATCGCTACCGGAATCGCCAAAAACGCAAGACTTAAAAGGGTTACATACAACGAATATTTTAACAACGCTCCGATACTTCCCCATATAAGATAACCCTCTACAATCACGCTTGCCAAGGCACTTACGCCGATAATTACTACATTCATCATAATAACGGCGAGGGCAATCATGAGCATATTTGCCAAATAAAGCTGACTCATTTTGATGTATGCACCAATACTCTTTACAAAACCGGAAATAAATTCCTGCTTAACGTACAATATAGTAAAAATGACAAGCAGCAAAGCGGGAATCATACTTGTGATTAATGACACATAATAATCAAATACCGTAGGCTTAAATCCTTTTGAATACCATTTTGAAGATCCCATAACCGTAAATCCGATGGAATCTTCTTTCTCTTCTTCATCGAGTACCTCCCCCACTGCTTCGTCATCTGCTTCCGATAAACCTTCTGCCTGTTCATCTCCGTATTCTTGAAAACTCGTTTTCATAACCTTATATGTAATCGGCTGGAAGCATGTCCACAAAGCTGCGATGAGCAATATCAAAATCAAACATTTATTCTTTTTAAATCGAAACCATTCATATTTCAACAGATTATACATCAACGTCTCCTCCTATACATCTTTTTTCTTCACAATAAACAGTGAAAGGATTCCAAAAATCACAAAATAGATGCTGCCTGCAACAATCGTTGCCGTCGTATCGTCCGTCAGATTTGCAAGGTAATAGCTAATTTGATACTTTGATATATCCAAATCAAACAAAGTCTTTACAGCCATTGCAATAATATACGTAAACTGCGTACAAATCATTAGACCGATAATTATTGGCCATGCAGTTCCTCTTGCAAGCATGGAAACTGCAAGTATAATTGCTGCTAATGCCAGGTATACGACCGAAGCAAGACCAACACTTGTCAACAAGCCCGTTACACTTCCGAAATACCGATCAGACACTACAAAACATCCAACTATCACGGAAATAGACAACATATAGACGGTATAGACAACAAATACAATTGCTGTTGCAATAAAGTTTCCAACAATGAGTTGCAGCTTTGAACAATTCGTTGCAATGGACTTTATAAATCCGTTTTTGTATTCTGCAGTAAAATAGATTGCAAGAAAGATTACAAAGAACATACTTAAAAATCCCGAATCCAAAACAAAACACTTTGCATAGTTAAACAAGTTTTCGACACCATCTTCATCTACATAATCAACCGATGTAAGGAGAACCCAAACCGTCATCACAAGCATAATAACATAAAAGGATACCATGTGAAAAAGCTCATATATTTTATATTTGATTACATTTAGCATTTCGGCATCTCCTTCCTAATTACTTGTTAAGTTGAGGAAATAATCTTCAAGATCTTCACGCTTTGTATGAATATCATAAACACCTACATCCTGCATAACCAATGTTTTATTTAATTCACGGATATTATCCAGCTGCTCATAAATTTCGATTGTTTCAGCATTTGTAGCCTTATATTTTGTATAGCCAAGTCTGTCAAGCATTGCCATTGCCTTCTCCGGTTCATCACATCGTAACACAATACATTCTCCGCATTGCTCCATTAATTCCTCATGTGTTAGTTCCTTTATTAGCTGTCCTTTATGAATAATGCCGTAGGTTGTTGCAATCTTTGCAAGCTCTTCCAGAATATGGCTGGAAATAAAAATTGTAATGTTTCGCTCGTGATTAAGCTTCAGTATAAGCTCACGAATCTCTGCAATACCCTGAGGGTCCAAACCATTGATTGGCTCATCTAACATAAGAATATCCGGTTCTCCGACAAGTGCCAGTGCAATTCCAAGTCTCTGTCTCATACCGAGTGAAAAAAGCTTTGTTTTCTTATTTCCCGTATCTGCAAGCCCAACAAGCTCCAATAAATCCTCGACATAGCCCGGCTTGTTAATTCCGACACACATACATTTTGCTTTTAAATTCTCCTTCGCTGACATGTTGCCGAAAATACCGGGTGCTTCAATAAGACAGCCAATTCGATTCTTTATATTTGCAAAATCCTTATTTGTTTTTCCGTATATTGATACTTCTCCGTCGGTTATTCCGGCAAGTCCGGTTACCATTCGCATAAGCGTAGTCTTACCTGCTCCGTTTCGTCCGATAAAACCATAAATCTCCCCCTGTTTTACATGAAGGCTCACATCATTTACTGCCTTTACCTTTCCGTATTGCTTTGTCAAATTCTTCGTTTCCAGAATATACTTCATATTATCTCCCCTATCTGTGTTTTTCGTTTTCTGAAATTATGCAGGCATATTTTTTCATTGTGCCGACTTTTGACTTCATTATAGATACAAAGTATTAATTAAACGCAAAAGAATGTTAAAGAAAGTGTAAAGAAAATACACCCTGCTTCCGCCTCCGTTAACAAATAACGAAAGTGAAAACAGGGTGCATTCGTATTAATTCAGTCGAAAACCGATTCCCCAAACAGTCTCTATGTATTCGTTCGTGCTGACTGCCTTTATTTTTTTCCGGATATTACTTATGTGCACATTAATCGTTTTATCCTCTCCCATATAGTAGTCATCCCAGGCATAATCATAAATTGACTGCTTTGAAAATACCTTATCAGGATTCATGAGGAACAGTTCCATAATCTTAAGCTCCTGCTTTGTCAGCTCAAGGGTCTTCCCATTGACCCGCAACACCATAGCATCCTTATCATAGGATAATTCCTTATATTGAATTTGCTCATTGGAAATGGGTTCATTTGAAAACCTGCGAAGCTGAACTTTTACTCTTGCAACAAGCTCCTTAATATCAAAAGGCTTCGTTATATAATCTTCCGCACCTGCAGAAAGCAAATCAATTTTGGAATCGATATCATCCTTTGCCGACATAATAATGACCGGAATGTTTTTGTTTTGTTTCATCTTGTTTAGGACATCCTCCCCCGACATGCCCGGCAGCATCAAGTCCAAAATTACCAGTTCAAAATCCTGCATATCAAAAAGCATAATGCCTTCTGTCCCCGAAAAAGCCTGTTTACATTCATAACCTAACTTCGTAAACGTTTGATAAATCAAATTATTGATATCGTTATCATCTTCGACAATTAGTATCATTTTTTCTCCCCATTGATTGGCTACTAAGCCATCATCCCCTTTTATCGTTTCTCTTATTGTAAAAAGAAACCCTCGCAAATGCAAGGGTTTCAATCTATTATGCTATTCTTTTTTGTCGCAAACGGAAAACACAATTCGTATATCACAAATCAAAATTGCTCATCGTGATAATCATTTGCGCCGATTCGATTAGCGTTCTTCCCGCATCCATACTACTCTTTTGAATGTAGCGAAATGCCTCAGGCTCCGTCATAAGGTTACGCTCCATCAAGATACCTTTTGCTTTATCAAGGATTTTCTTCTCCTCCGGAGAACGATTTTGCTTCGGTTTTGTATTTTTTCGCCGCTCATAGTAAGAGGACGGAAGCAACGTCTTAACAGATGCAATAAGATCAGACGGTCGAAAAGGAATCAATAATTTAACGATGCTACTGCTAAAGGGTGCCAAAGTGGCATCTTTTGTCAGAAGCAGGATGTTGACTCGGCTGCTAATATAATTCGCAAGCTCCTCATATCGCATATCACCTAGTGACTTCATACAAATAACAAGACTAACATCCTGATTCTCAATGATACGAAGCGTTTCAGCGCCACTGGAACAGATAACAATTTCTTCCCATAGGCCGCTTCGTTTTATAGCATCTCGAATACGATTTGCGTCTTCATGTTTGGGCATTGCTATTACAATATCGCCCATAGAAGTCCTCCTGCCTAAACTCTTGTCAAATAACGATCAAGTTCCCAATCTGATACTTCTTTCATATAATCATTCCATTCGTTCTCTTTGATTGTTACAAAGATATCTACGAGTTCTTTTCCTAAAGCATCAACGATTAATTCATCAGCAAGAAGCGCATCCAATGCATCTCTTAAATTTCCCGGCAGACTTTCTTTTGCACTTAATTTTGACTTATCAGACGCAATATCATCACCGGCCTCGATGTTGTTCTCAATACCATCGAGTCCTGCAACAATACATGCAGCAAGCAAAAGATATGGATTTGATGAGCCATCCGGAAAACGGAGTTCAACCTTATGTGCATCCATTGATTTGATTAATTTAACTGCCGCATATTCGCCCTTGCTTGACCATGCAATCTTGCTTGGTGCTTCAAAACCGGAAATAAGTCTCTTATACGAGTTAACAGTTGGATTGGCAATTGCAACAAGCGCCTTCGCATGCTTCAAAATTCCTCCGATAAAATAGAGAACCTTCTCATTAACCCTGCCATCTTCGTCTGCAAATAAATTCTTACCATCTTTAAATACCTTAAAATTCATATGCATACCGGAGCCAGCCATATCACCTCTTGGCTTTGGCATAAAGGTCGCATGCAGACCAAAACGCTTAGCAATGGAACGAACAGCAAAACGGAATGTCTGAATCCGGTCAGCCATCTCCCCGGCTTCCGCCTCCTTGAAATCAATTTCATGTTGTGCGGGCGCACTCTCATGATGTGAAGATTCTATTTCAAATCCCATATCCTCAAGCATCATTACAATATCTCTTCTCGCATTCTCACCAAAGTCGACCGGACCTACATCCATATAGCCCGCCTTCTCATGTGTGTTCGTAGTCGGCAGACCATTTTCGTCTGTGTGAAACAAGAAGAATTCACACTCCGGATCAACCATAAATGTGTATCCCTTTTCTTTAGCCTTGTTCAAAACCTGACGCAGAACATATCTGGAATCCAACGTAAATGGTGTACCATCCTGATAGTATACATCACAAACAACCTTTGCGACTTTTCCCTGCTGAGGTCTCCATGGCAAAATTGTAAAAGTTTCGATATCCGGATAAAGATATAAGGTATCATCAAAACAATATTTGCTGCCAAAAGCTGCTGTTCCTTCAAATGAATATTTGTTTAATAAAACCTTTTCCATCTGAGCAGGGGTAACAGCAACATTTTTGAGAAGGCCTAAAATATCCGTAAATTGCAATCGGATAAATTCTACATCTTCTTCCTCAATTAATTCCATAATTTCTGTCTGTGTCATGTCCGAACCTCCAAATCATTATTTAGTAATATTTTATCATCTTGTAATAATTTATCAACACAGATTTGAATATCCCATCAATGATTCATCAACTGCTTTTGCTACCTGTCGGCCTTCTGCAATAGCCCATACAACTAACGACTGTCCTCTGTGCATGTCGCCTGCCACAAACACCTTGTCTGTCGATGTAGCATACGCCCCGGCAGCGGTCTTAACATTTGTTCTTTCATCGCACTCAACGCCAAAGCTTTCGCAAACATAGCTCTCTGAGCCAAGAAATCCCGCAGCAATCAATACCATGTCTGCCTTGATTTCCTTCTCTGTACCATCTACCGGAAGCATCATCATACGACCTGTCCTCTTATCCTTAGAAGGTGCAAGCTGTACTGTCTTTACAGCCTTAAGCTTATTATTCTTATCTGTAATAAATTCTGTAATTGTTGTCTGATAAACACGTGGATCGTGTCCAAACTTTTCGATAGCCTCTTCCTGACCATAATCTGTCTTTAAGACCTTTGGCCACTCTGGCCATGGATTGCTTTCTAATCTGCATTCCGGTGCTTTTGGCATCATTTCAAGCTGAACAACACTCGATGCGCCAAGTCTGATGCTTGTGCCTACACAGTCATTACCGGTATCGCCACCGCCTACAACCACAACCTTCTTGCCCTTCAACGACTTGAAGCTAAAATTCGTTGCAGCCATAACCTTTTCTGCATCGTAATCATAATCCATCAACTTCTTGCTTACTTCTTTCAAGAAATCAACCGCAAAATAAATACCCTTTGCATCTCTGCCTTCCAACTTTAAATCTCTTGGATTTGAAGCACCGCAGCAAAGTACAACGCGGTCAAAAGTATGAAGCAATTCCTCCCCTGTTATGTCGACACCGACGTTTACGTTACACTTAAATTTGATTCCCGCTTTTTCCATCAGCGCAATTCTACGGTCAATCACACGCTTATCCAGCTTCATATTCGGAATACCATATCGAAGCAAGCCACCCACTCTGTCACTTCGCTCAAATACGGTTACACTGTGACCTCTGCGGTTTAGAAGCTGTGCCGCAGAAAGTCCTGCAGGGCCGCTTCCGATAATGGCAACCTTTTTGCCTGTACGAATCTTTGGTACAGGCTCCGTCACTAAATCATTGGCAAATGCATACTCAATGATTGCTCTTTCATTTTCTTTTGTAGAAACGGGGTCAGTATTCAGTCCGCATGTACATGCATGCTCACAAAGGGCAGGACATACCCTTGATGTAAACTCCGGCAAACCATGCGTCTTGCTAAGTCTGTAATATGCCTCTTCAAAATTTCCACGATACACAAGCTCATTTGTCTCAGGAACCAAATTGTGGAGCGGACATCCGGATGCCATTTGGGCAATCATACATCCGGCCTGACAAAACGGCACACCACATGCCATGCATCTTGCACCCTGTTTGCGTTGTTCTTCAAGCGGCAAAGATTTATGAAACTCATCAAAATTAGTCATTCGGACAGACGGCTCAACAACCGCTCCATCCTTACGTTCATATTCTAAGAATCCTGTAGCTTTTCCCATTGTCGTCCCTCCTATTTGTTTCCTGTACACTCATAAAATGCTTCAATCTGTGCTTCTTCACGGCTTAAGCCCTGCTCTTCATACATATTTGTAATAGAAATAAGCTTCTTGTAATCTGCAGGAATAATCTTCTTGAACTTCGTAAGATTTCCTTCAAAATCATCAAGAATCTTGGCTGCCTTTGTGGAACCTGTGTATTTCAAATGCTTCTCAAGCATCTGGCGTAACTCTTCACAGTCAGCCTTTGTCTCAACCTTTTCCATTAAGACCAATTCTTTGTTCAGGTTGCGGTACAGGCAGTTATCCTCATCATAAACGTATGCGATACCACCACTCATACCGGCAGCAAAATTCTTACCGGTTGGTCCGATAATAACAGCTCTACCACCTGTCATATATTCACAACCGTGCTCACCAACGCCTTCGACAACTGCATATGCACCGGAGTTTCTTACACAGAAACGTTCACCTGCCATACCGGCAATGTATGTCTCGCCGGATGTTGCACCATATAAAGCAACGTTTCCTACAATAATATTATCTTCTGCCTCATATAAAGCATTTTCCGGAGCCTTGACAATAATCTTACCACCGGAGAGACCCTTTCCAAGATAATCATTCGCATCGCCAACAAGGGAAAGTGTAAGACCGGAAGGGATAAATGCACCAAAGCTCTGTCCGCCTGCACCACTGCAGTTGATTGTCACGGAATCATCCGCAATTCCATCATGATGGTTTCTTGTAATTTCAGCACCAAGCAATGTACCAAATGTACGGTCTGTATTACCGACTTCAATATCAACAGTAGCCTTCGCTTCTCCTTTGATTGCTTTTAATACTGCCTTGTCCTTCAACAAAACAGCTTCATCCAGTGTCTTTTCCAATTCAAAATCAAAAGCCTGAACCGGATCACAAGTGCAATCAATATCTTCTGAACGGGCAAAGATTTTACTAAGATCAATCTTTGCACCATTTCCTGTGATTCCTTCTTTCTTCTTAAGAAGATCCGTACGACCTACCAATTCATCAACCGTTCGAACACCTAACTTTGACATGTATTCGCGAAGCTCTCTTGCAATGAAAATCATGAAGTTTTCCACATACTCCGGCTTGCCGATAAAACGCTTACGTAATTCAGGATTCTGCGTTGCAACACCCATTGGACATGTATCAAGATTACATACTCGCATCATTACACAACCAAGTGTTACAAGTGGTGCCGTTGCAAAACCAAACTCCTCTGCGCCGAGCATTGCCGCGATAGCAACATCTCTTGCCGACATAAGCTTTCCATCTGTCTCAATGACAACCCGCTGTCTTAATCCGTTCTGAATCAATGTCTGATGTGCCTCAGCAAGGCCGAGTTCCCATGGAAGTCCGGCATTGTGAATAGAACTGATTGGTGCTGCACCTGTACCTCCGTCATAACCGGAAATCAGTACAAGCTGCGCACCGGCCTTTGCAACACCTGCAGCGACCGTGCCTACTCCTGCCTCAGAAACAAGCTTTACGGAAATTCGTGCGTCTTTATTTGCATTTTTCAAATCGTATATTAATTGAGCCAAATCCTCAATCGAATAAATATCATGATGAGGCGGTGGTGAAATAAGACTTACACCCGGTGTAGAATGTCTTGTCTTAGCAATCCAAGGATAAACCTTCTTTGCAGGAAGATGTCCGCCTTCGCCGGGCTTAGCACCTTGTGCAAGCTTAATCTGAATCTCTTTTGCGGAGCAAAGATATCTGCTTGTAACACCAAAACGACCGGATGCTACCTGTTTGATTGCGGAGCTTCTATCATTTTTTGTTCCTGCTGATTCCAATCTTTCATCGGACTCTCCGCCTTCACCGGAATTCGACTTACCCTTCAAATGATTCATAGCAATCGCAAGCGCCTCATGTGCCTCACCTGAAATGGAACCATAAGACATCGCACCTGTCTTAAATCTCTTAACGATTTCCATCTCACTTTCAACTTCACTAAGCGGAATCGGATTTTCTGCATAATTAAAATCCATAAGACTTCGAAGATAACCTGTCTCTTCCGCATCAACCATCTTCGTATACTGCTTGAATTCTTCGTAATTTCCGTCACGTGTAGACTTTTGAAGCATATGAATTGTCTGAGGATTATATCGGTGCAATTCACCCTGCGCGCGCATTTTATGACGTCCGACAGAAGCGATTGTAAGATCTGTTTCAAGCCCAAGCGGGTCGAAGGCTTTTGAATGTTGCTTATCTGTAGCCTCTGCAATATCCTGTAATGTAATGCCGTCAACCGGACTTACAACCCCTGTAAAATACTTATCGATAACGCTCTGTGAAATACCGATTGCCTCAAACATTTTACTTCCCTGATATGACTGAATTGTGGAAATACCCATTTTGGAAGCAATCTTAACAATTCCCTGAAGAATCGCATGATCATAATCAGCAGCTGCTGCGTAATAATCCTTATCCAGAATTCCGCTCTCCTCAAGCTTGCGGATAGAAGCATGTGCAAGATATGGATTAACAGCACTTGCGCCAAAACCAAGTAATGTTGCAAAATGATGAACCGCTCTTGGTTCGCCGGATTCAAGAACGATTGACATGGCCGTACAACGTTTTGTCTGAACCAAATGCTTATGAACCGCAGATACAGCAAGTAGAGAAGGAATCGCCACGTGATTCTCATCCACACCACGATCGGACAAAATAATAATGTTTGCTCCCTCTCGATAAGCTCTGTCAACCTCAACAAACAAGTGATCAAGCACACGCTCAAATGGCGTATTCTTGTAATACAAAATTGATACCTTTGAAACCTTAAAGCTCGGCTTATTCATCTTTGAAAGTTTTAACAAATCAAGATCGGAAAGAATTGGATTCTGGATTTTAATAACATTACAATTCTCAGGCTTTTCGGATAACAGATTACCGTTTTTACCTACATAAACAGTCGTGGAAGTAACAATTTTCTCACGAACTGCATCAATCGGAGGGTTTGTAACCTGTGCAAAAAGCTGCTTGAAATAATTGAATAATGGCTGATATTCCTTTGAAAGAACAGCAAGCGGAGTATCAACGCCCATCGCACCAATCAGCTCATTGCCGGTGAGTGCCATATTTTCAATTTCTTCCATATATTCTTCATACGAATAACCAAAGGACTTTAATAATCTGAAAAGCTCCGTCTCAGTATATTCCGGAATCTTACTATTTGGCACCTTAACATCCTTCAATAACAAAAGATTGCTGTCTAACCATTCACCATACGGCTCTTTTTTTGCATATTTTTCTTTTAATTCGACATCAGAAATGATTCTTCCTTCTTTTGTATCAACAAGGAGCATCTTTCCCGGATGAAGTCTTTCCTTCTTTAAAATATGTGCTTCATCAAGCTTTAGCACACCAACCTCGGAAGACAAAATCAGTCTGCCGTCATCCATAATATAATATCTTGACGGACGAAGGCCGTTACGATCAAGAATCGCACCCATAACATCACCGTCAGAGAACATAATTGATGCAGGGCCATCCCATGGCTCCATCATCGTTGCATAATACTGATAGAAATCTCTCTCTGCCTGAGTAATGGTGTCATTATGTTCCCATGGTTCCGGAATTAAAATCATCGCTGCCAGAGCAGGAGCCATGCCACCCATAATCATAAATTCCAGTGCATTATCAAGCATGGCAGAGTCGGAGCCTTCTGCCGAAATAATCGGAAGAACCTTCCCAAGATCTTCTTCCGAAAAAGCATTCGTAAAAATGGTTTCTTCTCGGGCAAGCATCTTATCAACATTACCCTTGATTGTATTAATCTCGCCGTTATGAACGACAAAACGGTTTGGATGTGCTCTATGCCAGCTTGGATTTGTATTTGTCGAGAAACGTGAGTGAACAAGTGCAACTGCTGACTCATAGTTTTTATCTCTCAAATCATCAAAAAACAATCGAAGCTGTCCGACAAGAAACATACCTTTATAAACAATCGTTCTACAGGAAAGTGAAGGCACATATGTGCTTTCATTACTCTGTTCAAAAACTCTTCGGATAATATATAATTTACGGTCAAATTCGAGATCGGTAAGAGATTCATCATCCTTATTTACGAATGCCTGGTAAATAACCGGACAGCTCTCCAATGCCTTTGCACCAAGTACATCCTTCTGTACAAGTACCTCTCTCCAGCCAAGGAATGTAAGTCCTTCCTTTGCTACAATTACCTCAAACATTTTCATGGCCTGTCTTCGCTCAAGCTCATTCTGCGGGAAGAAAAACATACCTACGCCATAGCTTCTCGCGTCACCGATTGCAATGCCCTTTTGCTTACAAATCTTCTTGAAAAACTTATGTGGAATCTGTGTTAAAATACCAACACCGTCACCGGTTTTTCCTTCGGCATCCTTACCTGCACGATGCTCCAAATTCTCAACAATCTTCAATGCATCATCAACAATCGCATGACTTTGCTTACCATGAATGTTAATAATTGCTCCAATACCGCAGTTATCATGTTCAAATGATGCATCATATAATCCGTTTTCAATTTTATTCTCAACACTTTCTTTCATTCTTTTCCCTCCGATATTTTCTATTTATTCTCCAACGCGTACTGTAATGCGGCCTTGATAAGTCCCACAAACAGCGGATGCGGTTGATCCGGTCTTGACTTAAATTCAGGATGAGCCTGTGTCGCCAGGAAATATGGGTGATGTTTAAGCTCAATCATTTCAACAATACGATTGTCCGGTGATAATCCGGAAAGCATCATTCCATTTACTGTAAGGACACCACGGTAATCGTTATTTACTTCATAACGATGTCTGTGTCTCTCATGAATGTATTTTTCTCTATATAAATCTAATGCCTTTGTCCCATCCTGAAGGACACAAGGATAAGAACCGAGTCTCATAGTTCCTCCAAGATTTACAACGCCGTTTTGCTCCGGTAAAAGTGTAATAACGGGATTTAACGTATCCGGACAAAGTTCAATGCTTGCAGCATCCGAAATATCACACACATGTCTCGCGAACTCTACAATCGCAAGCTGCATACCCAGGCAAAGGCCAAGGAATGGTACATTGTGTATTCGCGCATATCGGATTGCGGTAATCATTCCTTCCGTGCCTCTTGTTCCAAATCCCCCCGGAACAATAACACCATCTACATCTGCAAGAAATTCATCAACATTTTCTTCGGTAACATCCTCCGAATCAATCCACTTAATTTCCACCTCTGATTTATTCGCTATTCCTCCATGCTTTAACGATTCTACTACGCTTATGTAAGCATCATGCAAAGCAACATATTTTCCGACTAAAGCGATTGTTACTTTATGCTTCGGATTCTGGAAATCCTCAACCATCTGCCTCCACTTTTTCAAATCCGGCTCCGGGCAAGGAAGATTGAGACACTCACAAACAGCCTTTGCGAGATTTTCCTCTTCCATCATGAGCGGCACCTCATAAAGAGATTTTGCATCCAAATTTTGTAAAACGTGTTCCTTCTTTACATTACAGAACAATGCTATTTTTGCCTTCATCTGATCATCAACCGGATAATCCGAGCGACATACGAGAATATCCGGCCAAATACCCATACTCTGCAAAGCCTTTACACTCATCTGTGTTGGTTTTGTCTTCATTTCTCCTGATGACTTTAAGTATGGAATCAGTGTAACCTGAATCATAATGGCATTCTCTCGTCCGACCTCAGCCTGGAACTGTCTGAATGCTTCAAGGAATGGCTGGCTTTCAATATCACCGACGGTACCACCAATTTCAATAATGGAAATCGTATCTTCATTCTTTGTCTTCGCCTTGTAAAAAGCATCTTTTATTTCATTTGTGATATGCGGAATAACCTGTACGGTTCCCCCCTGATAATCACCATGTCTTTCTTTATTTAAAACGGACCAGTAAATCTTGCCTGTTGTAACGTTTGAATTTCGATCAAGGTTTTCATTGATAAATCTCTCATAATGTCCAAGATCAAGGTCTGTTTCTGTTCCATCATCTGTTACAAAAACTTCGCCATGCTGAATTGGGTTCATTGTTCCCGGATCCATATTTATATAGGGATCAAACTTCTGCATCGTGACATGATAGCCTCTTGCTTTTAACAGTCTGCCAAGCGATGCAGCTGTAATTCCTTTTCCTAATCCCGAAACAACACCACCGGTTACAAATACATATTTGACCATTCGTTCCACCTCTCTATGTTAATCTTTTCTATCGTTCGCTATCTAAAAGAAAAGACAAGGGCGCCGGATAGTTATCCTCTATCCGACGCCCTTGTCGATTACATACCCTATAGTATTCCATCGCGAAGACGTTGTCAATATATTAAGTTCATTTTCTTTGTATTTTTAGTCATTTTACTTGTTTTTATAAACCACTTACACTGTTTTACTTGTTTTTCACAAGTAAAACATCATTTCAAACGTTTCATGCGACGTTTTCGTTACTCTACATCCTGAAGAGCTGCGAAATCTTCTTCACCTGTACGAATCTTTACAACCTTATCAACATTGTATACGAAGATCTTACCATCACCGATATGACCTGTGTAAAGAGCCTTCTTCGCTGCCTCGATAACCTTTTCTACCGGAATCTCACTTACAACAACTTCAACCTTAATCTTTGGAAGCAATGTTGCATCGAGCTCAACTCCACGATACATTTCACCGGCACCCTTCTGTATGCCACAACCCATAACCTGAGTTACCGTCATACCTGTTACACCAAGATCGTTCATCGCCTTCTTTAACTTGTCGTGTCGTGAAAGCTTTGCAATAATGACAACCTTGTGGATACCTGTTGTAAGATCCGGAGCCATAGCTACCTTTACTGAAGCATCCTTCATTGCCGGAGTTGCCTCTTCATATTCTTCTACACCAAGATTTGTATTTGCATTGATATCCATTGTCATTGTATTTGAAATATCCATGATTGAGAAACCTGCATATGCGGATGGCAGACCATGTTCTGTTGCATCAAGACCTGTAATCTCCTCTTCCTCTGATACACGAAGTCCAAATATTGCTTTAATGACAAAGAATGTAATTGTTATTGTTACTGCGGTCCAGGCTGCTACTGCTGCAAAACCAATCAACTGAAGTCCAAGCTGTTCGAAGCCACCGCCGTAAAACAAGCCTTCCTTGATACCGGCTGTCTCAAATGCCGGAGATGAAGATGTTGCAAACAAACCAACTGCAATTGTACCCCAGATACCATTTAAGCAATGGACTGCTACGGCACCTACAGGATCATCAACGTGAAGCTTGTAATCAAGAAGCCATACACCAAATACGACTAACACACCGGCAACTGCACCAATGATTGTTGCGCCAAGAGCGTCTGTCACATCACAAGGAGCAGTAATTGCAACAAGTCCTGCCAAAGAAGCGTTTAAACACATAGAAACATCAGGCTTGCCATACTTAATCCATGTAAAAATCATACAAACAAAAGTTGCTACTGCAGGAGCGATTGTTGTTGTTAAGAAGATAGAACCTAACTCCTCAACGGATGTTGCTGCTGCACCGTTAAATCCATACCAGCCAAACCAGAGAATGAATACACCTAATGCACCAATTGCAAGATTGTGACCCGGAAATGCATTAACCTTTGTTACTTTACCGTTCTTATCCTTTACAAACTTACCAATACGTGGTCCTAAGATTGCTGCACCGATTAAGGCCGAGATACCACCAACCATGTGAATGGCTGTTGAACCTGCATAATCGTGGAAGCCCAACTCTGCTAACCAGCCACCGCCCCAAATCCAGTGAGCCTCAATTGGGTAAATGATAGCTGAAATAATTCCTGAATAAACACAATAGCTAAGGAACTTTGTTCTCTCTGCCATTGCACCGGAAACGATGGTTGCTGTTGTTGCACAGAATACTAAGTTAAATACAAATGCTGACCAGTTAAAGTTCGCATAATCCGTGAAGATATCAAAGCCCGGTTTACCAATAATACCTACCAAATCTTCACCTAATAAAAAGCTTGAACCAACAATGATAAATACAACGGTACCGATACAGAAATCCATAAGGTTCTTCATAATAATGTTACCGGTATTTTTTGCCCTCGTAAATCCTGCCTCAACCATTGCGAAACCGGCCTGCATCCAAAATACAAGTGCGGCACCAATCAGGAACCAGACACCAAAGGACTGGCCTTTTATTGCTTCAAAAATTTCTTCTGTCATAATCCTCTACCTCCTTGTTATGAAACACATTTTCTTATAAAAAAGACGCGTTTCATATCGGAATGATTGAAACGCGCCTTTGCGTAAACATTTTTCATTAAATGATTTATACATAGAAGAGCATATCTGCATAGCTTGGATATGGAAGCTCGTCTGCCGGAAGAAGCTTTTCTACCTCATCCGCAATAGATCTGATAGCATTCATATCCTCGATAATTGTTGCCTGATAGAACTTAGCCTCTGCAAGACTGTCTGTCATGCTTTCCGCTTTCTCCTTATCTGCAATCAATTTTTCATAAAGAACATCCAACTCATCATATGCATTGCTAAGCTTTTCTACAAGCTTTGTCTCTGTCTTGCATGAAATTGTATCTTTGATACCCTTCTTCTTTGCAATAACAGTTGTAAGCTTATCCATGTAACTAAGTACTGCCGGCATGAACTGCTGTCCTAACATATCAACTAATGTATTTGCCTCAATATGAATCGTCTTTGAGTAGTTCTCTAAAAGAATCTCATATCTTGAATGAATCTCGCTCTCTGTAAATACATGATGTTCAACGAACATATCCACATTCTTCTTTGCTGTAAATACAGGAAGTACATCCGGTGTTGAACGGTAGTTGCAAAGACCTCTCTTTTCAGCCTCAGCTACCCACTCATCTGAGTAACCATTTCCGTTGAAGATTACTCTCTTATGTGCTGCCAATGTATCCTTAATCAAAGCGTGAACTGCCTTATCAAAATCTTCCGGAGCTACGCCTGCCAACTTCTCATTGAACTGACGAAGTACTTCTGCGACTGCTGTGTTAAGCACCACATTTGGACCAGCGACCGAAAGTGAGGAACCAAGTGAACGAAACTCGAACTTATTACCTGTAAAAGCAAATGGTGATGTACGGTTACGATCAGTTGTATCCTTTGCAAAATGAGGTAATACAGAAGCTCCTGTATCCATTGCTACAGCATCACCCTTATCAAAGAACTTATCATTTTCAATCGAATCAATGACTGCTGTAAGCTCATCGCCAAGGAAGATTGAGATGATAGCAGGCGGAGCCTCATTTGCCCCCAGTCTGTGATCATTTCCTGCAGAAGCAACCGAAAGTCTCATAAGATCTGCATAATCATCAACGGCCTGAATAACTGCTGCAAGGAAAACTAAGAACTGAACATTTTCAGTCGGTGTCTTACCCGGATCAAGAAGATTGATTCCTGTATTTGTTGTCATTGACCAGTTGTTATGCTTGCCGGAACCGTTAATACCTGCAAAAGGTTTCTCATGAAGCAAACATACAAAGCCATGCTTATCGGCAACCTTCTTCATAATTTCCATTGTAAGCTGATTGTGATCAACCGCTACGTTTGTAGTATCAAATACCGGCGCAAGCTCATGCTGACAAGGAGCAACCTCGTTATGCTTTGTCTTAGCCGGAATACCAAGCTTCCAAAGCTCCTCATCAAGGTCATGCATGTATGCTGCAACTCTTGGCTTCAAAATACCGAAGTAGTGATCCTCCATTTCCTGTCCCTTTGGAGGCATTGCACCAAGAAGTGTTCTTCCTGTAAAAATCAAATCTTTTCTCTTTTTGAAATCTTCCTTGTTAACCAGGAAGTATTCCTGCTCAGGTCCTACTGTTGTTGCCACACTTTCAACCTCTGTGTTTCCTAAGAGATGAAGCATTTTCACTGCCTGTTTATTAAGTGCTTCCATCGAACGAAGAAGCGGTGTCTTTTTATCAAGTGCCTCACCACTGTATGAACAGAAGGCTGTTGGAATGCATAATGTACCATCCTTGATGAAGGCCGGTGAAGTAGGATCCCATGCTGTATATCCTCTGGCTTCACATGTAGCTCTAAGTCCGCCGGAAGGAAAACTTGAAGCATCCGGCTCACCCTTGATTAATTCTTTACCGGAAAACTCCATCATAATTTCGCCTTTACCAACAGGAGTAATGAAGCTATCATGTTTTTCTGCTGTGAATCCTGTCATCGGCTGGAACCAATGTGTAAAATGCGTTGCACCGTTTTCGATTGCCCATTCCTTCATAGCCACTGCAACTGCATTTGCTACATCAAGCTCCAAATGCGTGTTTTTGTCAATTGTCTTTCTTAATGCCTTGTAAATATCCTTTGGAAGTTTGTTCTTCATAATTTTGTCGTTAAATACTAAACTTCCGTACATTTCTGGTAATGCCATAATCTCTATCTCCTTTCATCTTGTGAAAATAAAAACTTACAAAAAAAAGCGCTCTGGAGAGTTTACTCCAAAGCGCCTTTGCTTTCTTGTAACGAAATATATCACTTTCAATTTCGTTTGTCAATCATTATTTTCAGAAAATTTTTGAAACTGTAATTGTCTGTTCCTCCAGTACGTCCAAAAGCACTTTTACAGTGTCTAAAGAAGTGAAGGTTGTAACGTTATTTTCAATGGCACAGCGACGGATTGCAACACCATCCACATAATGCACACCCGAAAGGATTGCACGGGTGTTAATGATATAGCTTACATAACCTGCCCGGATAGTCTCTAATACCTCTTCACTTCCCTCACTAAGCTTACGTCTGATACGCGTACGGATACCATGCTCCTTCAAGAACTCTGCACTACCGATTGTAGCTTCGATGTTAAAGCCCATATCGTAAAAGCGTTTGATAAGCGGAAGTGCCTCCTCCTTATCCTCGTCTGCAAGTGTAACAAGCACCGTACCATAATTCTGCAGTTTGATACCTGATGCAATCAACGCTTTATACATTGCACGATGGAGTTTTTCATCATATCCGATAGCCTCACCTGTAGACTTCATTTCCGGCGAAAGATATGCATCCATTCCCTTTAGCTTTGAGAACGAGAATGCAGGTGCTTTTACATACCACTTTTTACGTTCTTCCGGATACAAATCCAAAATGCCCTGTTCCTTTAAGCTGACACCTAAAATGACAAGTGTTGCAATGTCTGCCAAAGAGTATCCGGTTGCCTTAGAAAGAAATGGTACTGTTCGTGACGATCGAGGGTTAACCTCGATAATATAAACATTCTCATCTTCATCAACAATAAACTGAATATTAAATAAGCCGACAATACCGATTCCAAGACCAAGCTTCTTTGTATATCGCAATATCGTTCCTTTCACCTTGTCTGAGATACTGAAAGGCGGGTATACACTGATAGAATCACCCGAATGGACACCGGTTCGTTCTACAAGCTCCATAATACCGGGAACAAAAACATTGCGTCCGTCACAAATGGCATCTACCTCAACCTCTTTACCCTTGATATAACGGTCTACCAATACCGGCTTATCCTCGTCAACTTCTACAGCTGTCTTAAGATAGTGACGCATATCTGCTTCCTTCGACACAATCTGCATCGCACGACCGCCAAGGACAAAGCTTGGACGGACTAATACCGGATATCCGATTTCTTCTGCAGCACGAACACCATCCTCAATATTTGTAACCGCCTTTCCCTTAGGCTGTGGAATGTCAAGTTCCAGCAAAAGCTTCTCAAATGCATCACGGTTTTCTGCACGCTCAATTGCTGCACAGTCAGTACCGATAATCGTAACACCATATTCACGAAGCGGCTCGGCCAAATTAATCGCAGTCTGACCGCCGAGAATCGCGATAACGCCTTCCGGCTTTTCCATCTCGATAATATTCATTACATCCTCAACACAAAGAGGTTCAAAATAAAGCTTATCGGATGTTGTATAATCCGTTGATACAGTTTCCGGATTGTTATTAATAATAATTGCTTCAAAGCCTGCATGCTTAATCGTCTGAACCGCATGTACGGTTGAGTAGTCAAACTCTACACCCTGTCCGATACGGATTGGTCCGGAACCAAGAACAATAATCTTCCGCTTATCTGAAATGACAGACTCATTTTCATCCTCATAGGTTGAATAGAAGTATGGAATATAGCTTTCAAACTCGGATGCACACGTGTCAATCATTTTATATACAGGGAACAGATGATTTGCTTTTCGCATATCATAAATCTCATGTTGTGTCTTTCCCCAAAGAATTGCAATTTCCTTGTCCGAGAAGCCAAATTTCTTTGCCTTCTTCAACACATCAAGATTTTCTTTTCCTTCCCTGATTGTTTTTTCCATCTCAATAATGTTTTGGAACTTCCGCAAAAAGAACATATCAATGCCGGTAATCTTATTAATTGTGTCAATCACTATATCACGGCGGAGAAGCTCCGCAATCGCGTAGATTCGGTCATCCGTTCCAATCTTGATATAATCCAGCAGGGCATTCGTATCCTCGTCATCAAACTTGGCATTATGAAGGTGGAACACACCGATTTCAAGAGAACGAATCGCCTTTAACAAGCTCTCCTCAAAGGTACGTCCGACACTCATACATTCACCCGTTGCTTTCATTTGTGTTCCAAGGGAATTGTTTGCATCGTTAAATTTATCAAATGGAAATCTTGGCATCTTTGACACAACATAATCAAGCGCAGGTTCAAAGCTTGCCAACGTATTTGCAAGATGAATCTCATCCAGACGGAGTCCAACCGCGATTTTTGCCGAAACACGTGCAATCGGATATCCGCTCGCCTTTGAAGCAAGGGCTGAAGAACGGGATACGCGAGGGTTTACCTCTATCAAATAATAATCAAAGGACTTTGGATCTAACGCAAACTGCACATTACAGCCGCCCTTAATATCAAGCGCACGAATAATTTTAAGAGCACTGTCACGAAGCATATGGTACTCCTTGTTTGTCAGCGTCTGCGACGGACACACAACAATCGAGTCACCTGTATGAATACCGACAGGATCCAAGTTTTCCATGTTACAAATCGTAATAGCAGTATCATTTGCATCACGCATTACTTCGTATTCAATTTCCTTATAGCCCTTTACACTCTTCTCGATTAAAACCTGATGAACAGGGGAAAGAACAAGCGCATTTTTTACAATTTCCCTTAATTCCGACTCGTCATCTGCAAAACCGCCGCCTGTACCGCCAAGTGTAAAGGCCGGTCTTACAACGACCGGATAACCGATTTCATTTGCAGCATTAATAGCCTCTTCCATAGACTCTGCAATCAGGGATGGAAGGACCGGTTCATTTAATGAAATACAAAGCTCTTTAAAAAGCTCTCGGTCTTCGGCACGGTCAATACTTTCAATGTCTGTTCCAAGAAGCTCTACACTACACTCACGCAGAACGCCTTTTTTCTCAAGCTGCATCGCAAGATTAAGACCCGTCTGACCTCCGATACCGGGAAGGATTGCATCCGGTCTTTCCATACGGATAATTTTGGCAATATACTCCAATGTAAGCGGCTCCATATAGACTTTATCTGCGATTGTCTCATCTGTCATGATCGTAGCCGGATTGGAATTACATAAAATAACCTCATAACCTTCTTCACGAAGTGACAGACATGCCTGTGTTCCGGCATAGTCAAACTCTGCTGCCTGTCCAATAACAATTGGTCCTGAACCAATTACCAAAATCTTGTGTATATCTGTCCTTTTAGGCATTGTATGTTCCCTCCTTCCAATCTCTCATCATTTGGAAAAATACATCAAACAAATATGCACTGTCCTGCGGACCCGGTGCACTTTCCGGATGATACTGTACGGAGCTTACAAAATCCTCCTTGCAACGAACACCTTCGATTGTGTTGTCAAGCAGGTTTATATGTGTCATCTCTAATTTGGTTGCCTTTAAACTTGCTTCGTCAACCGCATAAGAATGATTCTGGGATGTAATTTCTATCTTGTCATTTAATAGGTTTTTAACAGGGTGATTACCGCCTCTGTGACCAAATTTGAGCTTATATGTCTTTGCCCCGTAAGCAAGTGAAATAATCTGATGTCCCAGACAAATGCCGAAAATTGGAATCTTTCCAATCAACGCTTTCACCGTATCTATCGTAGTCTTTACATCGGTTGGGTCTCCGGGGCCATTTGAAATAAATACGCCATCCGGATTTTGTTTCATAATTTCTTCCGCCGTTGTATCCCAAGGAACGACTGTCACACGACACCCCTTTTCGACCAACATACGGACAATATTAAGCTTAATTCCGCAATCAATTGCAACAACATGGAAGCCGCCGCTTCCCATCTCATATATTTCTTTTGTACTCACTCTTGCAACTGCATCCGTTTTTGGTTTGAAATTTTTTAACTGTTCAACGATTTCGTCTGTTGAAGCGCATCCTCTGGTGATGCATGCAAGACAACTTCCATATTTCCGAATGTGTCTTGTAATTCTACGTGTATCGACATCTGAAATACCTACGATGTTGTACTTTTCCATTATTTCCCGGAGCGAATTCCTGCTTCGGAAATTGGATGGCTCATCATTGTAATCTCTTACAACGAACCCCGACATACTTGGGGTTTTTGTCTCATAATCATCTTCGTTGATACCATAGTTACCAATCAGTGGATATGTCATAACGACTGCCTGATCTGTATACGATGGGTCTGACATAATTTCCTGATAACCAACCATAGAGGTATTAAACACAAGCTCGACGATGGCATCCTGACTTGCACCAAAGCCTTTGCCGACAAATTCTGTTCCATCTGCTAAAATAAGTCTGCATTTATTATCTGACATAACGCTCTCCTTTCCCCTAAACCGGATAATGATTATCAAAGCATGCTTTACAAATCGGCAAATCTCCTGTCATACACGGAAAATCCTGAATATCCATGTAGCCTAAAGAGTCAGCTCCGATCTTTTTGCATATTTCTTCTGTTGACATACTGTTCGCAATAAGCTGCGAATTATCAGGCACATCTGTTCCATAAAAACAAGGATACAAAAACGGTGGTGAACTGATTCGCACATGCACCTCTTTTGCCCCATGGCTCCGAAGCATATGAATCAGGTTAGCAATCGTTGTACCTCGAACAATCGAATCATCAATCAAAACAACCCGCTTATCTTTCACAACACTTTCCAAAACATTTAACTTTGCCCGAACGGCATTGATACGTTCCTTCTGTGTCGGCTTAATAAAGGTTCGACCGACGTAGCTGTTTTTATGAAATGTCATCTCATATGGAATGCCGGATTCTTTCGCATACCCAATTGCTGCAACAAGACCGGAATCCGGAACACCTGTTACAACATCCGCTTCTACCGGGTATCTTCGGGCAAGTGCCTTTCCACCTTCAATACGCGCATCATATACATTGATTCCATCTATTTTTGAATCCAGCCTTGCAAAATAAATATACTCAAAAATGCAATGTGCCGGTTTTTGATTACAAAGCTCACAATCCGATACAACCCCATCCTTCGAAATTGTAAGAACCTCACCCGGTTTTACATCACGTACAAACTGCGCACCAACTGCCCCGAGTGCACAGCTTTCTGAGGCTACAACATATCCCGTCTTTGTCTTGCCGAGACAAAGTGGTTTTAATCCAAGCGGATCACGCATTGCAATCAGCTTCTTTGGACTCATTACAATTAACGCATAACCACCCAGCAGTTTTGTTGCCGAACGCTTAACGGCATCCTGAATGTTTGTTGTATGCGCCCGCATCTTTGCGATTATGGCTGCAACGACCTCTGAATCTGTTGTTGCCTTAAACAATGTACCTTCCTCAAAAAGCTGTTGTTTTAACGTTGCTGAATTCACAATATTTCCATTATGAACAAGCGCAAGCGTCCCTTTCAAATAATAAAACGCCAGTGGCTGGGCATTGCGAATCTCATTTCCACCGGTTGTAGAATAACGCACATGACCAATTCCGATATTGCCCTTTAATGCATGTAGCTTTTCTTCGTTAAACGCTTCCGAAACAAGTCCAAGTTCTTTATGGACACACATGTTTCCCTTTTCACCTGCCGTATCGCAGACCGCAATTCCTGCAGCCTCCTGCCCTCTGTGCTGAAGCGATAGCAAACCGTAATAGATATCCTCTGCTACATTTGTTCCTTCCGTGTTCCACACACCAAAAACACCACATTCTTCATGTAATTCACTGCTCATAGTTGTTCCTTTCCTCCATTCGGAATAAAACAAGGCCCCGCGCCACAAGGCCGCGGTAAGCAAAGAAAAAGGCACTTCGACCACAGTCAAAGCGCCTTTGCTTCCTCACAAGAATATTACTTTCATGCCTGGTTGTCAATTACTTATTTTAAATTATTTGTAAGAAATCGAAAAAATGATTTTATATAACACTTTTTAGCACCATTAATGCCTGCTCCAAGCCCTCGACATCCATACTTGAATAGTTCAAAATAAACTGATGCCTATCCTCATAATTATCACTCATATCATAATCTGTTATCGGTGTAATTTTTATGCGGTGTTTTATCATTAAATCCCGAATCTCATGATCGCTTTTTTTTGTATTCATCTGAAGCAGAAAATGCAAACCGGAATCATTCTCAAGCACCTTGCATTCTTCCTCCCTGAAAACAGATCTAATGACCCCTAAAATTTGTGCCCGTTTACGACCATAATGAAGCCGCATACGATTAATATGTTTCTCAAAATAACCCTTTGAAATAAATGCTGCCAAAGTATATTGTTCAAATGTCGAAACCGTACATGAATAAAAGGCCAATTGCTGGTAAAATTTATTTGCCAGCTTCTCCGGTAAAACCATATAGCTGATTCGGATGGTTGGCGCAAGCGATTTCGAGAACGTATTCATATAAATTACCTTGCCTGACGCATCAATACTTTGCAGGGCCGGAATCGGTTTTCCGTTCAATCGAAATTCACTGTCATAGTCGTCCTCAATAATATACCGTTTTGCGCTTTCATTTGCCCATGCCAAAACCTCATAACGACGACTGATTGGCATTGTAATTCCTGTAGGAAAATGATGCGTCGGACTAATGTGTGCAATCTCAGCGCCGACACGTCTCAACTCATCAATCCGAATGCCCTTTTCATCCATCCGCGCATAACGATTGACAACCTTTTCATCATCATAAATCATTTGAAGTTTTCGATAGCCCGGCGACTCAATACAATACGTCCGATCCTTTCCAAGCAGCTTCACCAAAAGTCCATACAAATAATCTGTTCCCGCACCAACAACAATTTGGTTCGGATCGACATTCATTCCTCGGAAGGAATTCAAATGATTCGCAATTGCCTGACGCAATTCAAATACGCCTGCAGCAGGCGATACCTCAAGAAGCATTTTTTCACGAACAGAAATGACCTCACGTAATAATTTGGACCATATAGAAAACGGAAAATTGTCTGCCTCGGTCCGGTTCGACGAAAAATCAAAAATATATTCCGGCTCCTCCTTTGGCAGCTGAATATTTAAAGAAACCTGCTGTGCAACATTTACCTTCGAAATTCCTTCAATATTTGCAGCATAATATCCCTTCTTCGGAATTGCAATAATATATCCTTCTCCGGCTAACTGGTCATATGCATTTTGAATCGTAATGGTACTAACACCATTATTTTTTGCAAAGTTACGCTTGGACGGAAGTTTCTCACCAGCACTGATTTTTCCTGAAATAATGTCATTTTTCACGCATTTGTATATATATTCATAAAGAGAACCTTCCACATGATCAAAATTATATGTAATCATCTGCCACCTCAATCTGGAATCTAAAAAAGTTTCATATTGATTATTTCCGAATATCCAGTTTTATATTATCATCATAGCATGCATTTCGCAACAATAAATTAATCGGTCTTTCATATACAAATGCATAGACCAAAAGGAGGATAAAATGGATAACACACAGTATGAATTAAATAAAGGTCTCGCTCAAATGTTAAAGGGTGGCGTCATTATGGATGTAACAACACCGGAGCAGGCAAAAATCGCAGAAGCCGCAGGTGCGTGTGCTGTTATGGCACTCGAGCGCATTCCTGCCGATATTCGTGCTGCCGGCGGTGTATCACGTATGAGTGATCCAAAAATGATCAAAGGAATTCAGGAGGCGGTAAGCATTCCTGTTATGGCAAAATGCCGTATCGGTCATTTTGTTGAGGCTCAAATATTAGAGGCAATTGAAATTGATTATATTGATGAATCAGAAGTTTTGTCACCGGCTGATGATGTATATCATATCGACAAGACAAAGTTTAAGGTTCCTTTTGTATGCGGCGCACGTGATTTAGGCGAAGCATTACGTCGAATCAATGAAGGCGCATCTATGATTCGTACAAAGGGTGAGCCTGGTACCGGTGATGTTGTACAGGCAGTCCGTCACATGCGTAAGATGAACGCAGAAATTCGCAAAATTGTATCGATGCGCGAGGATGAGCTTTTTGAAGAAGCAAAGCAGCTTCAGGTACCATATCATTTAGTACAGTACGTTCACGAAAACGGCAAGCTTCCTGTTGTTAATTTTGCTGCAGGTGGTGTTGCTACTCCTGCGGATGCCGCTCTCATGATGCAGCTTGGCGCAGAAGGTGTATTTGTTGGTTCCGGTATCTTTAAGTCAGGCGATCCTGCAAAACGTGCGGCAGCTATCGTACAGGCCGTAACAAATTACACAGACAGCGCATTAATCGCAAAGCTGTCAGAGGACTTAGGCGAAGCTATGGTTGGTATTAACGAAAACGAAATTAAGTTAATCATGGAAGAAAGAGGACAGTAAAATGAGAATTGGTATTCTTGCAGTCCAGGGAGCATTTATTGAACACGAGAAAATCTTAACTTCCCTCGGACATGAATGCGTAGAGTTACGTCAAAAATCAGATATCACGAATATAGACGGACTTGTTTTACCCGGCGGTGAAAGTACCGTACAAGGCAAGCTTCTCCGTGACCTTGATATGTTTGACGATATAAAAGCACGAATTGATGACGGAATTCCCGTCCTTGCAACCTGTGCCGGTCTCATCCTTCTGTCAGAAAAAATCAGCAATGATGCAAATACATATTTTGCCACGCTTCCGGTTACTGTAAAACGTAACGCTTATGGCAGACAATTAGGTAGTTTCGAACAGGTAGCTGACTTTGCCGGAATCGGTCCGGTGAAGATGACGTTCATTCGAGCACCATACATAGAAAAAGCAAATGACAACGTTGATATTTTAGCAACAATTGATGGCAACATTGTCGCTGCAAAATACAAAAATCAAATCGGTCTTGCCTTCCATCCGGAGCTCGGTGATGACATTCGAATCCATCAAATGTTCTGTGATTTGATGTAAAAGAAACCTCGGTACAAACAAATTTTTGAATCTGCTGTACCGAGGTCTTTTATTATTCTTTCACCTGATTTATTTCTAACAATCGTTCGCATGTCTTTTATCCGGACACTTCCTTTGCGGTGATGGTTTCATTCCGGACCGCTTATGCTTTTAAATATTCAACAATAGGCTTGATATACTTGATATCATGTATATCATACGAATGCTGTATCATTTCCGCCATTACCTTCTCATCCTCTGTCTTATCTTTCTTTTTGCGCATGACTGATGCAAAGGCCCTCATCGCAAGCTTTGATGGACCGGGCATATTTTCATAATTAAGACCACCCGGACAGTAAAAAGCTTTCATATATTCGCGTTGCTCATCTGTAAGTGCATTATGCAATGCTATTTCAATGTCTTTCGCGCCATCCGGTGATGCTCCAACACAGTACACAGCAAGTTTCTTTTCTCTCCACCGATTCGCCTTTTCTAAAAACCATTTTACTTTGTTAATGGAACCTGCCATAGCAAATCCACCATATACTAACGCATCATACTGTTCAAAGAAATCATCCTTTTTCTTATTTGCATCCTTAATCGTCATCGTATCACCTGCAAATGCTTCTGCAATCCACTGCGCGTATTGTTTTGTAAATCCTGTTTGTGATGAATAAATAACTAATAACTTCATACAATATCACCTTATCCTCTTACCAATATTTAATGTTTTTATTATGTAATGTGTTACCTTTTAGATATATGTAACATATTACTTTTTATTTGTCAACCATTTTTTAGTACAATCTGCCGAGGCACTGTATCAACTGAGGCTTTTGACACCCGAATCCTTTTCAAAAAATAACCCTCTTTATTTGGTACTCACATTACCAAACAAAGAGGGTATCTTTCAATTTCACAAAAACCTAATGCTTCAAACAAAGTCTTTAGTTCCTGCATAGATATCTTATTTTTGCCACTAATATTAATTCCTCGAAGGAATGCAACATATTTGTCCATTAATACCTCAGTCTAAGCAAATAAAATCGTAAGCGCAATCAATATCTGACCTACATAATAGCTTAAAAGATTAATTGCGCGAAGCGGTTTGATTTTCTTTCCGAAGGAATAATAAATCATAATAAAATCGCTTACCATAAACAAAAGTCCGCCAATAACAAATAACTGATATAATTCACTTGCAGAATTTTTTAAGAAGAGTGATGCAGCGCAGCTAAACATTGCTATCACAATTACAAGGTAGACATAACCAAAAAGCTTAAGACCTTTACTTGGTGCATTGATTCGTTTCATAAGCGGTGGAATTGTCACAACCGAGATAATAACAGTCATAATAATCGCCAGCAAAAGATTGGAAGAATCTCTTTTAATCAACGCTGCGATATACAGAAAGTGTCCGCTCAAAAAGGCGAGAATACCGAGCGCGAACACCTTCATGGAAGCACTTCCCTTGAGTATATTTCGAAGATTCAGAAGTATATCGCCAACCATGCCAAGCAACAATCCAAGAAGTATGAATTTACCATACTTTGATACATGCGAATTGTGACAATATGCACCCAGCAAAACAAAAACAAATGATGCAAGACCTTTTAGTACGGTTGCCTTTTCCATCTCGCCGGCATACTCAGTCCGAATAAAAATAACGTCGATGAGCAGTCCGATAATAATAAAACCTACAAGTGCAAAATCCATATAATATTCTCCTTCCTTTGCGACCATCCCGAAATAAAACGTCATTCATTAAAAAAACTTTAGTATTTCTTCCGGTTTATGAATGACAAATTCCGCGCCTTTGCTTCGAATAAATTCTTCATCGCGAAATCCCCAACCAACCATAATCACGTCCATTTCGGAGTTTTTGGCTGTTTCAAAATCTACATCGGAATCACCTATATAAACTGCATCTTCTTTTGCAATTCCAAGCTTATCAAGAACAGAAAGGACACCATCCGGATATGGTTTTCTTCTCTGACCTTCTTTATCTCCTACATAACAATCAAAAAGACCATCAAAATAATCTACGCACAAGCTTTGTACGGCAAATTCCGCTTTATTTGATACAACCGCCGTCAAGATTCCTCTTTCCCGAAGTGTTTTAATCACCTCCAAAATTCCATCGTAAGGACGTGTCTTTATTGCACAGTGATCTTTATAATATCGACAAAACTCATCATGTACTTCATCAATCTGTTCAACTGAAAAACCTTTTGGTACAGCACGCTCTACTGCCTTTCGAATGCCGTTACCGACATAGCTTCTCACTTCATCAACCGTTTTAAGCGGCAAGCCAAACGTTGCAAGCGAATGGTTCATGCTATCTGCTAAATCGTCGAGCGTGTTTAAGATTGTTCCGTCCATATCAAAAATTGCTAACTTATAACTCATAATATTCTCCCGGTATTTTATCGTTCCCATCTCGCATGGCTGCCGTTATCATCCTTTGTGATAATAAGCCGGTCCTCAATGGCCTGCTTCAATTCCGTAACATGCGATATGATACCAATCATTTTAGAACCACCAGCCATTTGTTGCAACACTTTTATTGCCTGATTTCTCGAATTATCATCTAATGAACCAAATCCTTCATCAATAAACATAACATCAAGGTTGATTGCTGAAGATTTTTCCTGAACCTGATCCGCCATACCAAGTGCAAGTGCAAGTGCTGCCAAAAAGGATTCGCCACCCGACAAAGTGCGCACCTCTCGCTCCTTCCCGGTAACGGTCGAATAAACCATCAAATCAAGACCTTTATTTTTACCCTCACCGGCCTTCTCCAACTCGTACATCCGAAGATCATACTGCCCGCTTGTCATCTCATGGAATCTGCGATTGGCCGCATAAAGCACGCGCTCTAAATGATATCGCTGAACATAAGTCTCAATGTCCATACGTGAGCCGCTCACATTTCCGGAAAGCCTTCGGTATAAATTATCAAGTCTGCTGTAAACTTCTGTCTGTGCATTACGCGCATCCATCTTCGGTGCGATTTCATTTATGACCGCAACATTCGCCCTAAACGCTTCCGTCGCTTCCTTAAGCAACATATCTGCCTCAATAAGCGCCTGTTCCGCTTCGTTCTTTGCAATTGTTAATGCTTCTACATCCGGCTTTTGCTGATTTCCAATCAATTCCTTCGCCTGTGCAATCTTCGTCTCTGCAGCCGTCCTTTGGTTAACATAACTATTATATTCTGTCTCCAGCTGATTACCAAACTCCTTTGTATAGTCCGAAACAAGCTGCTGCCAAGAATCTTGCGATAATGCATATTTCTTCAGCATTTCCTCGTATTCAGACTTCTTCATGGAGGCTTCGTTTTCTTTCGCAGGCAAAATACTCTTATTATTTATGTAAACTGCGTTTGACTCATCAAATGCTCTTTTTGCCTGTTCAGTCGCGCGCTTTGCCGGTTGGTAGATTGCGCTCGCCTGCTCACGCTTTTGTCTCGCCTCGTCAAGTTCCTTGCCGGCTGCTTCCTTCGATTCGTATGTTACATTCTCATATAATACAACAAGAGATTGTTCCGTTGTCTTCACATTTGTATCTGCATTCGTTACTTGCGTTCTTGCGCTTTCGAATGCGGCACTAAGTTTTTCTCTTGTTGTCGCTGCACCCTCAAGCTTAGCCTTCAAGGTCATCATTGTAGACTGCTTGTCATATAATGAAGCTTGCATAATATGAATTTGTTCAAGCCATTGCTTCATTGTTTCAATCATTCCGTTTATGGAATCATCCGTCAAAACAATACCAAACGAAAATTCTTCATCCGAAAGCAAACTTGTAAGCTTGTTTTTTAATTTAACAACACCTTCATCAAACTGTTCCTGCTTCTCCTTGCACTGCGTTGCGAGCTTGTTTGATTCGTTCGACTGGTTTACATAATCTTGATTAAGCTGATCTACCTGTTTCTGAATCCTGCTTAAGGCTTCTCTCGTAATTTCCGAATGCTCCTCCGAAAGCGTACATGGATTTGGATGTTCCATGGCACCACAAACCGGACATGCCTTACCAGCCACAAGCTTTTCGCGTGCAAGAATTCCTGCCTGCGCATCATAAAACAAATTCTGTTTATGAATATACTCCTTCTGTTTTTTCTCGTAAGCTTCCTTTGCCGCCAAATATTTGCTTTGCGCCTGTGAAAGTTGTCCTTTCATGTCATTCATGGTGTTATAAATTAAAATAATATCGTTTAATTCCGTTTTCAAAAGCTTGCCTTCGTTAACCTTTGCATCACATCTTGCAAGCTTTTGTCCGATACCATCGTATTGCTTCATCTGCTCTGTCCAGCTATTTTCCTCCCGGGCAAACGCATCCATTTTGGACTTCGCCTGTTCCTGCTTCAATTTTGCCTGTTCTAATTTTTTGAGTGCTTCTTCTTTTTCTTTGTTCGCTATATCAATTTTGGAGAAGCTTTCAAGAGCCTTGTTCACACGCACCTCTGTAGCTGCGTATTCCTTGTTCTGGGCATCGTATAACTTCTGTGCCTCCTGCTCTTTTACCAGAGTATTCTCCAACTGCGTCTTTAACAAAGGAAGCTGCTCCTCTAATTTTGTAATTTCAAGCTTTATATCCGAAACATTTTTGTTTAAGCTGGCCAAATGCGAAAAAATACCCGCAAGTTCATATGCATTTCGAATCTGCTTTACGAGAACAATATTTTGTTCCATTTTTTCTTTCTTCGCATCACATGCAAGAAGCGTTTGCTGCCCCGCTTCAAGTGCCTGAAACTGCTGCAGTAAACTATTGGCATGATGAAATGCATCACGCTTTTCATCGCGCGCAAGTGACTTTGTTTTGAAGTTTCTTTCCCTTGATTCTTTGTCTATTCTCAGCGAATCACACATTTTTCGAATCATAGATAATAATGCTTCCAAATCCTTCATCGTGAAGTTTGGATTGCTTGTCAGCTGTTTTATTTGCGCGGATAAAACAGCTGCATCGACATAATAATCCGGAACAATAACATGTCCAAGCTCCTGCAAGCATTCGGTGCGAATAATTGCCATTTCCTTTTGCATATCCTTCTTGCGATTATCAAGTTCTGCAATGATATCACGATAAATTTCTGTATGGAAAAGCTTTCGGAAAATTTCTGTTTTTGTCTTTGAATCAGCACGCAAAAGCTCCATGAACTCACCCTGTGCAATCATTGCAATTTGCATAAACTGATCCTTTGTAAGACCAACGATTTCCATAAGCTTTGCATTGGTTTCTTTCGGCGGATGCTCATGTCCATCCTCAAAAAGCAAGGACACAGAACCTGCAACCGGTGTAACGCCCGTCCCACGCTGCTTCTTACGTAAATGTGCCGGTTCACGACGAACAGTAAATTTTTCTTCTCTGCCACCAATCATTTCCGAAAAAACAAGCTCAACAAACGGCTCAACATCATAGTCAACAAACTGACCCTGAAGCTCCACCCCCGCCTTCTTGTTGCTTGAGGAGCTTGCCTCACCATAGAGTGCATAAACGATTGCATCAAAAATCGTCGTCTTTCCTGCACCTGTATCGCCTGTTATAAGAAAGATGTTTTGCTCAGGTTTTGTAAAATCGATTGTTTGCTTTTTTCCGTAGGAACCGAAGGCCTGTAATGTAAGTGTTAACGGCTTCACATTAAGCCCCCCTTTCCTGTAACTGTATAATTATTTCCTGAAGAATCCTGCTATCTTGTTCCTCCACATCGCCGAGGAAACGACTGCAAAGTTCGAATACATCAAGCTTTTCTTCTTCGAATACCTTTTGATCATACCTTACCGTCTCTGCTCCCTCGCGTGTAATCTCAAGAAGATTCGGAAATGCATTGCGAAGATTCTCGCGACTATCTACAACATCAAGGTCAATCTTATCTGTGAGAACAACCTTCACGTAGTCTTCACAGCCCTGTGTCAAAACCTCTTCGAAGGACCCTTTTATCACACGGATTGCATGCAATGGTTCAAGCGGCAAAACCGTTGTTTTCTTGTAACCCTTCGCACCGAGTTCCACCAAGATAACGCCCTTTTGCTGACCTGCCTCACTAATCGAACATGCAAGGGTCGATCCACAATACCGAAAAAATTCATTTCCGACCTTCATCGGCTTGTGGATATGTCCAAGGGCGGCATAGTCAAATACTGCAAGCACATCCGACTTAATCTGGTCAATATTGCCGACCATTCGAATTTCGGAATCCATTCGTTCCACATCATCTGCTGTTTTTCCGGCAGGAAGATAAAACTGATGACTGACAAGAACATTTCTCTTGCTAGTATCAATCTGCTCTCTTGCAAGCAATCTTCGAACGGACTCATCATAAGAAAAATTATTGCCATTCTCATCCACACCAACAATCGCCTTAATCATCGAAGGACGCACAAAAGGAAGAAGGTAAATATCGACATCCCCGTATTCGTCCTTGAGTGTCACACGGGCAATGTGTTCATCCTCGCCCATCGGCGGCATGCCAATCATATGAACCCGCTGCTTTGACAAAATCGAACGGAAAATATCAAGGCGCGGTGCACTATCATGATTACCACTGATAATCATAATTTCACTCTCCGGTGCCTGCTCATGTAATTCACTCAGAAAATCATCAAAAAGCTCCACCGCCTCAGCAGACGGAATTGCCTTGTCATAAACATCACCTGCAATCAAAATTGCCTCCGGCTTTTCCTTCTTTGCGTAGGCAATAATCTGATTGTGAACATATTTCTGGTCTTCCGTCAAATCATGATTCATTAATTTGAGACCAATATGTAAATCAGAAATGTGAAATAATTTCATGTAAACACCTCCAACAAAAGCTTCAAACTCCTCGTTATTGGAATCGTACCAAATCGCAAGTGCTAAAATCCGTACTTGCAATTCAATTTGCTTTACTTTCCTACGATTGCCTGCACTTCGTCAATCTCAGGCATAACTTTAAGTGCACCCTTCTTTGTTGTGATAAGTGCAGCCGCCGCATTTGCAAATGTAAGCATTTCAATCAGCTTTTCTTCTGTAAATCTCTCCAATCCATTTTTTAACACATAATTGATTACACACGCACCAAAGGTGTCGCCTGCACCTGTCGTCTCAATTGTATTTTCCATAACGAACGCCGGTACTTCTACCCTTAAATCTTTATAATAAGCACGGCTTCCATCGCGTCCCATAGATAAAAGGATTAACGGAATGTTGTAGGTGTTCTGCAAATATTTAACACCCGCATCATAGTCGTCCATACCCGTAAACCATGTAATCTCATTATCTGAAATCTTAAGTACATCACAATATTCCATACCTATCGCGATTTTCTCTCTGGCGTGCTCCGGACTATCCCAAAGTGGCTCGCGCAGATTTGGATCATAGGAAATAATGCAATCATGCTTTTTTGCGAGCTCTAATGCCTTTACAGTCGCCTTAAATGAATTCTCATGTGTCATAGAAAGGCTGCCAAAATGAAACACCTTAGAATCAGCAATCAGCGCCTCGTCCACATCCGCTTCCGTAAGCATCATATCCGCACCCGGATTACGATAAAAGCTAAAGTCCCGGTCCCCATCCTCATAAGTGTGCACAAACGCAAGGGTTGTGTGAACCTCATCATCAAGCTTAAGACATCTGCTGTCGATGCCAATTTCCTCAATTACAGCCTTCAAATGCTTACCAAGAAAATCATTTCCGACCTTGCCAATAAATGCAGTTTTGCGCCCAAGCTTTGTGAGCATGGCAAGTACATTACATGGTGCACCGCCGGGGTTCGCCTCCATAAGGAAATTACCCTGATTGCTAAAACCATTTTGAGTAAAATCAATTAATAATTCGCCAAGTGCTGTTACGTCTGTTTGTTTCAATTTGTTCACCCCTATATCTATATCTTATTTTTTCAACCCTCTCAGATACTCCTTCTGCTCCGGTGTAATTCGATAGCTTTCAATCGCCTTTTGGATTGTCTTATTGTGCGTCCATTTATCAAGCACGCCAGCCTCAATAATCTTGATTGTCGCATCGTATTGCTTAGCAAGTGCCGTTGCAAAATACCAGGCAATCATCATGTTTACATAATATTCCTCTGACTTTACACCGGCAACCATATCCAGATATTTTGCACTGAACTTTTCATCCAGATAAAAGTTCATAAGCATCTCGATTCCAAAACGAATCGTATATGTCTGCGTTGACTCTATCCAGCCTTGAATCTCATCCACCAGTTCATCCAAATGTTTTTTGAAAACCTTTGGCTTCATCGAATCGCACACTGCCCAATTATCTACATACGGCAAAAATTGATTCAGTTCCAAAAGACATTCATCATAGTCCTTTATTGCCTCAATAAAAAATGCATGAAGCACATTTTCTTCATTGTATTGATGTGGAAGTTCCTTCAAAAAAGGTGTAACATCCATCTCTTTTATCAATTCTTTCGCAAGTTTCCTGAGATGGGGAACCCGAACGCCAATAATAGCGTCCGGGTCCTTTGTTGGTACTAAATTGGAATGAAATTCCCTATACTCAAGATCTTGCAATTCAAAAAGCTTTGCTGTAATCTCTTGCATTATTTCTTTTCACCTAATACTTTCTCTAATTCTTCGATGACAATCTTAAGCGCCTTAATTCGTGCATATTTCTTGTCCACAGACTCCAGTATATGCCATGGCGCGTAGGTTGTGCTTGTCTTTTGAATCATATCGTTCACAGCAACCTCGTACTGATCCCATTTCTCACGGTTGCGCCAATCCTCATCCGTAATCTTCCATTGCTTCTCCGGTGTATTTTGACGATCTGTAAACCGCGCAAGCTGTGTATCCTTATCAATCTGCACCCAGAACTTGATAATAACGGCACCCCAGTCAGAAAGCTCCTTCTCAAATTCATTGATTTCATTGTATGCACGTCGCCAATCATTTTCGCTGCAGAAGCCCTCCAGACGCTCCACCATTACACGTCCATACCAGGTACGGTCAAAGATTGCTATATGACCGGTTTTTGGAAGTCTTGTCCAAAAACGCCACAAATAGTGTCTTGATTTCTCATGAGGCTCCGGACTTGCAATCGGATGCACCTCATATCCTCTTGGGTCGAGTGCGCCCGTAATACGTTTGATATTACCACCCTTTCCGGCTGCGTCCCAGCCTTCGTATGCGATGACTACCGGAACCTTCTTTCGGTACAAACGGTTATGAAGCTCGCCGAGTCTTGACTGGAGAACCTTAAGCTCTGCCTTATATGCTTCCTCTGTCATCTCACATCCTTCGAGTGAAATTTCTGAGAGAAGCGGCATTTTTTCCATAGGGAAAACATTTTGCAAAATAGGTACGGCAAGACTCTGGTTTTGCAATGCTACCTCAATGCCCTGTGTGATTATTTCGAGAATTTGAAGTTCTGCCCATTTACGTGATTTCGCATCAATCATATACCAAGGTGCAGACGAAGTATTTGTATCCTCTAAATATTTCTCAAACACTTCCATACACTTGTCATAATGTTTGTTCTGCCAAGCATCCTCCTTGCTGACTCTCCATCGGGTATCCTTGCTTGCCAACAATGTATCGATACGCTTCTTCTGTTCCTTCTGGCTCACGTGGCAGAAGAATTTTAGGACAAGATATCCATTGTCCGTAAGCTGTCGTTCAAAGCGCTTTACACTTGCGATACGCTGATCATAAAGCTTATCGCTCATCTTGCCGTTTATGCGGGCACTTGTCACCTCGTCCATCCAGCCAGAATCGAGAAAGACAAATTTGCCGGCCTCCGGAATCTTCTCAAAATAACGTGAAAGAAACGGCTTGCGTTTTTCTTCGCGTGATGGTGAATCCATCGAAAACACCTTGAAAAATCTTGGATCAATATTCTGAATAATATTGCCAATCAGGCTACCCTTACCAGCTGTTCCCCAGCCTTCCATCAAAACAAAAACCGGAACCTTGTGATCCTTAAGTAACATCTGTTGTGCAAAAAGCTTTGCCTGCGCTGCCTTCAAACGTTCCTTGAGTTCTAAATCTTCCGGCTTTTCTGCAAAAATCGCGTTACGAATCATAAAAATACCCCCTAACATTTGTCACGATTGCTCTGCAATCGGTGTGTGTAAAGTTGTTCATTTCACACTACCAAATTCTAAATTTGAAATCATTTTCCGTACAAAATCAGTATATAAATTATACCACAAATGGTGGGAATATACTACAAAAAAAGCGAGCCTAAGCTCGCTTTTTCATCTCTATGCTTCTATCCTACAAGTCCTTCATTGAATCCTTCATAGACTTCACATACTCACCTACGGGACCTGCGGAATTCCTGCCTTTCTCATTTGACATTTTTATATCTCCTCTCTAACCTTATCTATAAAGTGTTTAATTTTTTTACTATCCTTGAAGCCCTCTGTCTCTACGCCTGAGCTGACATCAACCGCAAATGGCTTCGTCGTTTTTATTGCCTCATTAACATTATCTGCCGAAAGCCCGCCTGCTAAAAAGAAAGGTCTTTCCATCTTTGAAATAAGCTTCCAGTCAAATTTCTCTCCTTGACCCAGTCCGCCATCTAACAACAGGTAATCACATGGAAAAGCGTTTGCCCTAACAATTGCTGCTTCATTATCGATTACAAATGCCTTAATAATGCTTACCCCCGCTGTCTTCTCTCGCAAAGAGGCAACATATCGTTCATCCTCATCCCCATGCAACTGGATAATATCGATAACACCCGCATTTACAAGCGAAACAATTTCCTCTTGTTTTGCATTGACAAATACGCCGACTACTTTAATATCGTTACTTAATCGAGTCTTAAGTAAATGCGCCTGTTCAAATGTCACGGTACGCTTACGTCCCGGTGCAAATACAAAACCGATATATTCCGGCTTATATGTATTTACATATGCCACATCTTCTATTCTTCTAATTCCGCAAATTTTTACCTTTGTCATTTTAACTGATTCCCTTCAATTCATCCATGATTTCTGCTGATACCGGAGCGCAGCTGTAATAGTAGGATGTGCGAAGCACTTTCCTATGCAATAAAAAAGTCCTCGACAGAATTTCTCTGTCAAGGACGAACTTATCAAAAATCCGCGGTGCCACCTTGATTTGCAGCATAGCTACACTCTTTATAGGATACTATCATATCCCCGGCAAATAACGCATGCCCTGCGTCGCAGAATACTCAGTTCCATAGGTTCCTTTGGCTGCGCCCTCAGCGGTCCATTTGATAGCTTGTTTTCCACCCATTCTCAGCAAACCGGGCTCTCTGTAAGAGCATCACTACCGCTATCTCCGCATCAACGGTTTGAATATCAAATTTATATGTATGTTAGCACCGAAAAAACCATATGTCAACACTTTATTCAATTAAAGTGTTCCCATGATAAAGCATTATATGTTATTTGTTTCACGCAAAGCATTCTCTTCCGGCTGGTTCTCTTCCGGCTGGTTCTCTTCCTTGTCTTCCGTCTCCATTCGCTTTATTATCGTCTTCTTTTGAAGCATCGTAAATAAAAAACCAAGCGGGAAGCAAACAATCATCGATACAAGGAATAATGCAAATCCATCCCCTACATATGCTACGCATGTAATAAAGCTTGGGAACGCAAACGAAAGACAATGCGTACCTGCAAAGCCTGCAATTGCACCTCCACAGGCACCTGCCATACATGCTGCAAGCATCGGACGACCAAGCGGTACATTTACACCAAACAACGCAGGTTCCGTCACACCAAGCGCAGCCGTAAACGAAGCCTGATATGCCATACGACGTTTCTCCTTGTTGTGCTTATACAATATACCAACCGCTAGTGCTGCGCCCGCCTGACCGTAAACAGCACCTCCAAGGAGTGGCAAAATATTGTCATAGCCAAGTGCTGCTATATTGGCAAGTACGATTGGAATCAAGCTCCAATGTGCACCAACCACAACCATCGGCTGAATAATCATACCCATAAATGCCCCTGCAACAACGGCATTCCAATCATAAATATGAAAGAACGCATTTGTAAGAGCATCTCCGATCCATGTTCCGATTCTCCCAAACAACAAAAAAGTCACCGGAAGGACAATCAGGCAACAAAGAATCGGTTTCATGAAACCTTTTATTGCTGAAGGCAAATATTTATCACACGGTTTCTCAACAAAATACAGAAGACCGACCGCAAGAAGAACAGGAATCACTCCCGAATGAAAAACCGTCGGCGGAACGGTAAGTTGAAAGAAATCAAACGAACCGTTATTTTCGAGTATTGCTGTAATATCAGGATAAAGCATTGCTACCGGAATCATCATTGCAACAAATTTATCAAGCTTCCACTGTTCAGCAGCAGTTACCGCAAGGAAGAAAGGAAGGAAATAGAAAAAGCCATCCGAAACAGCATAAAAAACGCGGTAAACACCGTCCGTCTCTTCCAATATATGAAAAGTCACCAGAAGCATCATAACACTCTTTAATATACCGGAAGCAGTGAGCACATTTATGATTGGTAAGAAAATACCCGCAATCTGGTCTACTACCGTTTGATATGTACTTCTTTTTGAAGTTGCTTTTGCACCATTATCCATAATAGTACGCTCCCTCCTTTACCAACAGCTGTTCAAGCTCTGCAATCGCCTGTTCTTGTTCATGTACTAAAATTCCATAAAAACCGACTTCCTTCGCTGCCTCAATATTTTCGAACCGATCGTCCAGAAAAACGCTTTCCTTCGCGTCGATGCCGTATCTTTCGCACAACAAATGATAAATCTCTTTTTCCGGTTTTGTATAATGACACTCATATGAAACAAGCTTTCCATCCACATATGGTGCAAAGGAATAATGTTCCCAATGCATCTTAAACATACGCTCAGGATAATTTGAAAGCAAATAAATACCATAGCCTCTGGCCTTTAATTCCTTCAGCCATTCTCCCGACCTAGGAAAGTCTGTCACAACATGCTCCATATTCCCCAGAAACAAATCAATTTCATCCGCATACTGAGGCGAAAGCTTCTTAAACTGTTTAACAATTTCTTCTTCGTTCATAACATTACGATCCATCTCGTTCCACATTGGATGCTGCATCATATTTACCCTTAGATGTTCTATTGCATCCTCTGAAATGCCAAGCTCACGCATCGTCTTCTCCCAATGGAAATCAATCAAAACCATACCAACATCAAATACGATATTTTTTATTTTCATCTTATCTTCCTCTTTTTCAACCCCGAAACAAAATCCTGCGAAAACAGTATACCGAAATTAGCAATGAATTTCTACTCAAAATCATATCAAAATATTATGTTATTTTGTTCAAATTTGCGCCGGCACAACCAACTTTCTCCATGTAGAGAGCGTGCGGGCAAAAACTGTGAAGAAAATGAAATCTTTGCACAACCAGCTTTCTTCACGGTGATGGATTCCATACAGGGACATTTGCGACCGTCAGTACTTAATGAGTGCTACGCACGAATTTAGTACTGCTACGCGGAGCAACTAAGCGAAAGCGGTCCCGGAATGG
>SAMEA3663026__coassemble_270_pt1 | contig 55669 bp, 51 predicted proteins | sample SAMEA3663026__metabat2_low_PE_012 | metagenome-assembled genome bin SAMEA3663026 (sample SAMEA3663026) | pig gut metagenome | biome: pig gut; feature: pig-associated habitat; material: faeces | place: France | collected 2012
TCTGTCATGCGACAGAGGGACACTCCTCGTGACAAATGCTACGTCCCTATTCTTTTTTCGCAATGATTATGATATAATAATTCGTATTATTTAATTTGTATTTTTATATACCTGCAATTTATTAACATTTCATTATGTAATTTTTAATTAGGAGGAATAATTATGTTTTGTGAAGAATGTGGACATGTCTTAGATGCCAACGGAATATGTCCGATTTGCGGATACAACGCAAACAAATCTACATCCTCTGCACAACCTGTCGACGTACAGAACGCACACCCGGGAAACGTCATGCAGAGTGTTCACCAATCAAATATGCAGCAGCCGAACATGGCGCAAAACATGCAGCAGCCTAATATGCAGCAACCTTACATGCAGCAGCCGAACATGGCACAAAACATGCAACGTCCGAATATGCAGCAACCTTACATGCAGCAGCCAAACATGCAACAGACATATAGCGCTATGCCTCCATATGGAGCAGCACAAAATCCATATGGAGATATGAGACTATCTGCTCCGGCCACAAAAAAGAAAAAAAAGAAATGGCCAATTATCTTAGGCATTTGTGTCGCTGTGATTGCTATTGTTATTGCAATTGTTTTTATTATCAGAAGCAACGGTGATGACAACAACGAAAAAACAACTGAATCAACAAGACGAACAACCGAAGAACGAACAACCGAAGAACGAACAACAGAGGAACCCACAACCGAAACACCACCCCCAACTGCAGAGTCAGGTACACGGACAATTATGGTATACATGGTAGGTTCCAATCTTGAGAGTGATTATTGTTGTGCAACCGAGGATATTAGTGAAATGGTTGCCGCTGAGAATGATCCAAATGTTCAAATCATTCTATACACCGGTGGCGCAAATAAATGGTACACACCCGAAATCTCAAACAACGGTAACACCTATCTTCTGGCAGATGACAATGAATTAACCTGTTTAAAGACAGAGGAATCCAAAAACATGGGAGATTCTGCTACACTCACAAACTTTCTTCAGTACTGTGCAGATAATTACCCTGCCGAGCAATTTAGTTTAATTTTATGGAACCATGGTGGTGGTCCACTCATTGGTTACGGACACGATGAAATCACACAGGATATGCTTTCATTAAAGGAATTGTCTGATGCACTGGCAGCAAGTCCGTTCCATGATAACAACAAACTCGAATGGATTGGTTTTGACGCCTGTCTTATGGCAACAATTGAGACAGCAGACTACTTATCTCCATATGCAAAATACATGATAGCTTCACAGGAACCGGAACCCGGCTGGGGATGGGATTATTCCTTTATTAGTGATATTTCAAATGCCCCTACCGGCGCTGAAATCGGTCAAATCATTGTAGAACACTACATCACAACGACAAGCAACAACTTCAACACCAATGCATTTTCATACTGTGATATCACGATGTCAGTTATGGATTTGAGTGAAACAGATAACGTCGAAACAGCACTAAATGATTTGTTCTCACAGGTTTCTCTTGATGAGACAAATTACACGAAGTATTCAAGAATCCGAACAAAAACAAAAGAAATTGCGTCTGACTATCGCGGTGAACAATCTTACGATGTAATTGACTTATACAGCTTTGCTCAAAACCTGGAATCTTTGTACTTATCAGAAGCAGTCAATCTTGAAAATGCACTGAATGATTTAATTGTTTACTCTAATTCAAACGAACCAAATGCAAATGGCGTATCAATTTACCATCCATATAACGCCAAACAGTATTCTGCATATTATGTTCCTATGTATTATCAACTCGGCTTTGCAGAAGAATATGCAAAATATATTACCGCTTTCTCAAAGCATTTAACCGGCGATATGATTACCTCCGACTGGGATGTCGCCAGCCTGATTCCATATATGACAGGATACAGTCTGAACTTCGCGTTACAATTAAACGATTCCCAGGCAGCCGCCTACCAAAAGGCTTATTATGTAATTTCTCGTGCTGACACAGAACAGGAAGGAAATTACGTCTTTGTTGCCATGAACACGCAAGTTGAAATGGATAATTCCAACACGCTAACCGCCGATTTTAATGGCGATGTCATTTATGTTCAAAACAACACAACAGGACAGTACTACGAAGCAATGTACACCGAACAGGAAACAACAGATGAATATACACGTTACTTATTGACTGCCATTCTGTATAACGATGATATACAGGGCGATGATGCCATGTATGCATATTTCGTATTAGAAACTACAGAAAGCAATCCACAAGGTACAATCATCGGTTGTTACCCATTGATGAATTATGTAAATACGGAAGGTGCCGAGGTCTTTCCTGACCGTTACGAAATCGACATTAACGACTACACGAATATAGCCTTCGGAAGTGTTTCACACGAATTTACTTCGAACGAAGATCTGACAAACTTCAACGAAGCCGACTGGAGCGATGCAACCGTCTGGTACAACACAATGCCAATCTCTGATGGCTTCTCAACAATAATTGGTGGTCTTTATGATAACATACCATACTATGGCATGTTCGTAATTGAAGATACCCAGGGCAACCGTCACTGCTCTAATCTCGTTCAAATCAAATAATAGCTACGTATACTGGGGGCTGTATTTTACAGCCCCTTTTTGATTGCATAGGATGTGTGAAGCACTTTCCTATGCAATAAAAAAAGTGCCACATTTTATCGTGTGGCACAAAAATTAATTGTTATATCTTTTGACGAGTTTTTTCCGAATCAGTTTCTGCCTCCCGGTCATACTTCGCTTTCAATTGCTCTAATACGGTATCCGTGCGGACAAGGTCAATATGCGGCATCGGATACACGATATTGTTCGCTTGTAAAAATCGATATGCTATCATGAAGGTTGTCTCATCAAACGCAGTAAAATATGTATCGTTAATTGCTTTGACACAATCATCTACAGAGGCGAATTTTTCCGGATGAATCTGACCAAAGATTGTATCAAAGCTTTCTAATACAATCTTGTGCTGCATCTCAAAGTCTGATGATACACTTTGCACAGGAAAAGCATGCAAATATGCACGAAGCCAACTTGTATCACTCCGATACCATTGTGCAATAGACTGATAATCAAGGTCCATCTCGTAAATTTCACATTCCCAGCAATTTGACATATAGGATGCGTCTACAATGCGTTCAATCTCCTCATCTGTAAGATTCAAGCTATGTTTTTTATTGAATTTTTCGACTATTTTTCTTCGTTTTGGTACAGACTTTGTAAGTCCTGTTATGGTTGTCGAAACACTTTTAACCGGTTCCGGTGCCTGATAATACTTTTGGTAGTAAGCAAAATCATTTTTTTGTTCACGCTTCTTTCCGATACCAAAGCATTTGAGAATACCCCATATAATAAGTGCTGGAATTCCAAACAGCATGGCGAGCACAAAAAGCACAATAAATGAACCAATCAAGGTTGGCATTGTCGTAGAGAATAAAATACTTATCACAAAAATTATTGGTATTATCTTTGATAAATTCGGCGTAACTGCCCTGTAAATCTTTGGATTTCTCTCGCCCCAAACTTTATACCATATAAAAAATAAAATAATTAATCCCATATCAGATCCTTCTTCGCGTTATGGATATACTTACCGGCTTCGCCGTTAAGCGGGATGAGTAAAAAAATGCTAGCAAGCTGCATTTTTTTACTCATCCCAGTTATGATACACATCCTGGACATCGTCGTCCTCATCGAGTAAATCTAAGATGCGGTTCATCTTCTTGATATCCTCTTCTGATGTGAGCTCTACATAATTCTGTGGAATCATTGTTACTTCTGCAGAAGCAAACGAAATCTTCTCTTTTTCTAATGCTTCTCTTACTGCAGTAAAGTCCGCCGGCGAAGTAATGATTTCGTAGTTGTCTTCTTCCTCAGAAAAATCTTCTGCGCCTGCATCGAGTGCAATCATCATAAGATCGTCTGCATCCATATCACACTCTTCTTTATCGATAATAATCTGTCCCTTTTCATCAAACATGTAAGATACACAGCCTGTTGTTCCAACATTACCGCCGCCCTTTGTAAAAGCGTTACGAACGTTAGAAGCTGTACGATTCTTATTATCTGTCAATGCATTAACGATGATAGCTGTACCATTTGGTCCGTATCCTTCGTAGCTGATTGACACATAGTTTACTGAATTCGCATCGCCTGCTGCCTTCTTAATTCCACGCTCAATTGTATCGTTTGGCATATTATTAGCCTTTGCCTTTGCGATAACATCACGAAGCTTACTGTTATTTGCAGGATCTGCGCCGCCCTCTTTTACTGCTACTGCGATTTCTCTACCGATGATTGTAAAGATCTTACCTTTTGCAGCATCATTTTTCTCCTTCTTATGCTTAATGTTGGCAAATTTTGAATGTCCTGACATAAATGTTACTCCTCTTCTTTATCTTGTTTTGTTCTTTCAATTCTGACAAGCGTTATCATCTTATCACATATTTTCACAGGTGTAAATTTATACCCCTGATAAATAATCTCGGCATTTTCATCCTGTTCTAAAAAACGGCCAAACTCGTATAACAAAAATCCATTCAAAGTTTCGAAATCTTCGTCCGGAAATTCAATTTCTAACAAGTCCTCTAATTCTGCAAGAGACGCTGTACCATGAACCATAAGTGTTCCATTCGCCAGCTGATTTACAACTTCCTCAGACTCTTCATCATGTTCATCAAAAATATTACCGACAATTTCCTCAATGATATCTTCCATTGCTACCAAACCCTCGGTCTGACCATATTCATCAATTACAATTGCCATATGTATTTTTTCATGCTGCATTTTTTGAAGAAGCTTTGAAATATTAAATGTCGGATGAATAAAAATCGGATCCTCTATTGCCGTAGTGACTTCAGCTTCCGGTGCTTTCATATACATAGAAATCAAATCCTTCAAATGTACAACACCGATAATTGCATCAATATCTTCCTCATACACCGGATATCTTGAAAACGGATTATCAAGCGCAAACTGCAGAGCCTGTTTCACAGACATTGTGTTATCCATGGCAATAATCTTTTGTCTGCTTGTCATGATATCCTTTGCATTTTTGTCTGAAAATTCGAAGATATTCGAAATCATCTCCACTTCTGTTTCTTCAATTACACCTTGTTCATGACCTTCCTCGACCATGGAAAGTATTTCTTCTTCGACTCTTTCCTCTAATGCCTTTTTTGCAGTCATTTTTTTAAGGCTACTGGGACCATTTTGAGACATATAACTTATTTCTCCTTATCATAATTCAAGACTTACTCGAAGTGCTTCATCCACCCGACGTATCATCTGACTGTCCAAATGGCATACCTTTTCTTTCAGTCTTTGTTTATCAATTGTTCTCACCTGTTCTAATAGTATAACAGAATCCTTTGCAATATCGCAATACCTAGAATCAAGTTCAACATGCGTAGGCAATTTTGCTTTGTGCATTTGTGACGTGATAGCCGCAATAATCACGGTTGAACTATGGCGATTTCCGGCCTCATTCTGGATAACAAGAACAGGTCTTATTCCTCCCTGCTCTGAACCGACTACAGGCCGAAGGTCTGCGTAATAAATATCGCCCCTCCTGATGATCAACTGTATCACACTCCTATTAATTCTAAAAACTAATGAAAGTATTTCCAATTGTCATCTGTTGTATACGTTTTTTAGAGCAAGTAATTTACACAACAAATATCTTTGCCATCACGGCAATACACACGTGGCACACGTCTTGCAACATTGCATACAAGCTCATAATTGAAGCTTGCAGCCGGTGCGGCAACCTCTTCAACAGAGATACGTTTTTCTCCATCCTGACCAATCAAAATGACTTCATCCCGCACATGAACATCCTTAATATCCGTTACATCAATCATGATTTGATCCATGCATACGCGCCCCAAAATCGGTGCATAGCAGCCGTGAATTAACACACGGCCAATATTGGACTGTGCACGCGGATAACCATCTGCATATCCGACGGTAAGCGTTGCGACCTTCGTTGGTTTGGATGTGACAAAGGTTCCGCCATAACTAATTCCAACACCTGCAGGTAATGTCTTAACATGCGAAACATGTGTAATCAAAGACATGGCAGGCTTTATTTCTATCCCATGATCAACCTCCTGTGAAGGATATAGACCGTATGTTACAATTCCAAGTCTGACCATATCGAATTCATTGTCATCAAGCTCCATCACACCTGCACTGTTGTCAATATGCTTGATCGGGATAGAATATCCAAGCGTTTCTAATCCACGAATAAATGTGAGGAAACGTTTCTTCTGCAACTTTGCAAATGTCTTATCTTTTTCGTCTGCTTTGGCATAATGCGTAAAAATTCCTTCTACCTCTATGCCCGGTAATTCAAATATTTTAGCAGCCTCACAAATATCATGTTCCGAGACCTCAAAACCGATTCTGGACATCCCGGTGTCAACCTTGATGTGCACTTTTGCTTTCTTATTCCGGGAAACTGCAAGCTCTGACAGCTTTTTGCATTCTTCCACATTATAGACTGCCTGTGTTATATTATATGCAAGCAATCGCTCAAAGTCCGAGCAATCTGTATACCCGATGATTAAGATTGGTTTTTCAATATCGGCATTCCGAAGCTCCACAGCTTCATCACAGGTTGCAACTCCATAATAATCAACAAGATCATCCAAATGCTTTGCAAGCATGACAGCACCATGTCCATATCCATCTGCCTTAATGACTGCAAGTGTTTTCATATCCGGTTTTGTTAGTGCCTTCATTGCAGAAACATTAAATCTGATATTATCCAAATCAATTCTTGCATATACACGATTAAAACCTATATGTTCACGAACCACGACATTAGCCCTCCAACACCTTTGTTATACTTTTGACGATGTCGCCGGCAAGCATACTGTAGCAGCCTACAGACATAGCCGCCTTCTCCCCGGCAAGACCATGTAAATATACACCAAGCTTTGCAGCCTCAAACGGCTCCATTCCCTGTGCAATAAGTCCTACAATCATACCGGAAAGAACATCTCCCGTTCCACCGGTTGCCATTCCATTGTTACCTGTCCAGTTGAGGTACGCCTGCGCGGAACCATCTGAAACGATTGTTCTGGAGTCCTTCAATACAACGGTAAGCTTATGCTCCTGTGCAAAGTTCTGTGCTGTCTCCATCATTTTCTCTTTGATTTCTGAAGTTGTAAGTCCGCAAAGTCTGGACATCTCAAGCAAATGTGGTGTAATTACAATTTGCGAACGTGTTTCCGTCAACAAATCCATGTTTTTCGATAGAATATTAAGGCCATCCGCATCTAACACAACTGTCCTTTCGTAGTAACGAAGTACCTGCTTGACAATCGTCGAAGCCGCCTCTGTCTGGCCAATTCCGGGACCTACAACAAGCACATCAGCCCAATCCATCATCGCCCATATGCTCTTTTCGATGGAAAGTTTATCCTCTCTGTTGTATGTATCGAGAAGCGCCTCCGGAAGCTTTGTCTGTACAATCTCACGATTCACCTCATCGGTACAAACCTTTACAAGGCCACATCCCATACGGTAGGCTGCTTCTGCGGAGAAAAGAACCGCCCCTGCCATATTCTTACTGCCACCGATAATACCAACCTTACCATAGCTTCCTTTATGTGTATCTGCACGTCTTGACGGAAGCAAATGATCAATATCCTTTAATTCATATGTATAAAGCTTCGGCGAAACATATTCTACCGCCTGTTTTGGGAAGCCAATTCCAACAACCTCAACCTGACCACTGTATTCGGTACCGATTCCTCTCATAAGGCCAAGCTTCATAAGTCCAAACGTCACTGTGGCATCTGCCTTAAATGCAACGCCTCTAATAAATCCGGTATATGCATCTACACCGGAAGGAATATCAATTGCAAGCTTGAAGCCCTTTAAATCATTCAGCATACGAACCGTCTCTTCATGCTTTCCGGAAATCGCACGACAAAGTCCTACACCAAACAAAGCGTCCACCACAACATCGTATCCTGACTCGACAAGCTCATCAATAAAACGAATTTGCAATTTCTTAGCAATCTCATATTGTTTTGTAAAACCCTCACTCTGATGTCCGTTCTCATCAATGTAATAGACTTCAACATCATCACCGAACTGGCTGAGCATTCTGGCAAGTGCAATGCCGTCACCACCATTATTTCCGCCTGTAACCGCTACTAATACTTTAATCCGATTCGGAAATTTGGAACGGATAAATTCAAAGGTTTTCAATGCCGCCCGCTCCATCAAAGCCATTTGTGAAAGGCCAATTACCTTTGTTGCATAGGTGTCAATTTCCGCCATCTCTGTTCCACTAACAATATATTTCATAATACGCCTCCATATTAATATGTTATGCACATTCATTTATCGACAAATGCCTGTAATCTGTTCGATCCTTCTTGATTCTCTTTTTCTACTTTGACCCTATGGTATATCATACAATAGTACAAACTATTATTCAAGAAACTGAGCAACAATTTAATGGTATTTTGTCCGATTTTGTGCTACAATCTCATTAATCATTTATGAAAGCCGGACGATATAAAAAATAAAACAAAGGAGTCTTTCTATGCGTTTCATTGAGGGCATCGGATATATTGACGATACAACTGCATATTCACCAACCGGGGCAACCGGACAGACAGCTGCTGCAACGCCTTTTGAAGAAGTATTAGCTGCCGAAACAGCAAACATTAATGCGACCAAACAGGCAACAACAACCAAACGCAGCTTAGATGATATTTTTCGAGAGGCCTCTGAAACCTATGGTATATCCTACGATTTACTAAAGGCTGTAGCTTACGCAGAATCAGGCTACAACGCAAATGCAACCTCCTATTGCGGGGCAATGGGTATTATGCAACTTATGCCGGGCACGGCACAGTCTCTCGGTGTTACGGATGCTTATGACCCTTACCAGAACATTATGGGCGGTGCAAAGCTTTTGAGTCAGCTTTCGAATTTATACAACGGTGACACAACACTTATGCTTGCTGCATATAATGCTGGTTCCGGCAATGTTTCAAAATATGGCGGTGTACCTCCGTTTAAGGAAACACAAAATTATGTTGCAAAGATTCTTGGTATGTTAGAATCCGGTGCACCAAGCACAGCAAACACACAAATTACTTCTGCTTATAAAGCAGCTACCGGTAACGCTGCCGGTACTCCTAATTCAACAAATACATTTTATACAAAAGAAGAATTGAACAATATTTTTTCTTCGGATGATTACCTCAAATTTCTGGAATATTTCGAATATATCATGAAAATAATATACCATTCATAAGTGTTGTTTCATAAATTGTTTCACAAAAATAACCGCAGGCATAAGCCTGCGGTTATTTTTATGTATTTCTGTTAAATAACACAACTAACGTTGTTCATCCTTTAACTTTGTAAGAATAAGACAACTTGCACCTGCAAACAGGACGGTTGCTCCGAGAAGATACAACCAGCAAAGTGCCACATGTCCGCTCTTTCGAACAAACATCGGATCTTCATCCTTTTTGGCGTCTGCATCCTCATCTTCCGGTGCCTCAATCGTAACAGGCGTAGAAACATATGTATCGTATTCCTGCGGATCATTTGCATAGATAGAATAATACTCAATCGCATCCTGCATCTGATTAATCGTTTCATCATACGATGCCTGCATTTCAGCAATTGAAGCATTTGTCTCATCAATCAGCTCCTGTTGCTTTTCTTCTGCTTCCTTTTGTGCTTTTGCACCAATCGGTTCCAGTTCATTTAAGCCATTTGTACTGCCAAGGGCTTCCATCGACCAACGGCTGATTGTCACATAGGACACCTTCTCAGTTACACCATTTAATGCAAACAAAATTCCTGAGAATAACAACTGAATAATCAGTACGAATGGGGCGATTGTCATAGCACGGTCACCATTCTTTGAACACGCAGATATAAGAAGTCCAAAACCTGCTGATACAAGAATCGTAACAAAAATTGTTACCATCATCTCAAAGACCGCATTGCCAAATACAACACCCGAACACTTCGGAGAGCCCTTGATTGCAACAAAGACCGCTATCATAAGAACAGACTGAACAACTGCAATCATAGCCTGAACAATATACTTCGAAAGCATATAAATCGGTAACTTCAGATTCGCCATGTATTCTCGTTTCAGTATGACTCGCTCTTTATAAATCTCCTGAATGGTATTAAACAATCCCATCCAAATTCCGGCACTCATAAGCGCAAACAGAATCGACCTTGTTTCAAACATCTTATCAAATATACCCTTTTCTGCAACAACCGCCATCAAAATACCAATAAGAATCGGTTGCAGGAAAATCATCGCTAAACGCTCAAGATCATTCTTAATCAATGTAATATATCTTCTCGTAAGTACAGACAGCTGATTCATACTGCTGACTGATTTCGTCTTAATTTCGCTCTTATTCGTATCGCTATTTACATCGTTTAACCGGTTGATTCCGGAGTTTTTGAAACGATTCTCCCAAGAAGCCGTGTCCTCTGTAATCATGTCATAAACACGAACAATATCCTTTGTCTGGAAGAACTCCTCAACACCCTCAGGTTTGCCACAGTAACAAAGCTTTCCACCATAGCCCATTATGATAACCTTATCGCACAAATGCAAATTATTTGTTGTGTGCGTTACCATAATAATGGTTTTCTCCTGCTCCTTCGAAAGTCGACTTAACGTGTGCATCAAGTGCTCCTCTGTTCCCGGATCGAGACCGGAGGTTGGCTCATCCAGGAAGAAAAGTCCCGGGTTCGCAAGAAGCTCTACCGCAATACTGGCACGCTTCTTCTGGCCACCCGAAAGTCTTCGAATATAGGTATCCTGATGTTCTAAAAGCTCGACCATCTGTAATACATCATGAATACGCCTTTCAATTTCATCCTTCGATGTATCTTCCGGCATCTTTAGTTTTGCCGTATAATAGAGCATCTTCTTAAGCGTAATATTTTCGTATATAATATCCTGCTGCGGAACAAAACCAATAATATTCTTCAATGTCTGGAAATTCTCACGAAGATTGATACCATTACAGTAAACATCACCGGTAATATCTGTATCAAAACCACTCATCGCTGTCATAAGCGTTGTCTTACCCGCACCGGAACCTCCTATAATTGCGACGAATTCATTCGCACCAATACTAAGATCAACCTGATCAAGAATCGTCTTCTTACCATGCTTGGAAGGAACAACCTTATTAAGCTTTCGGATTTCAAGAGCGATACCTTCCGAATTCATCTTGTAATACAGTTGCCCATTGTCATAAATGAAGGTCGCATTCAAAATTGTAAACAAATCCTTGTTTGAAAGCTTACATGGCTTACTAATACGTACACCATTCAGGAATACGCCATTCGCTGATTTATTATCAAACAAGAAAAATTCACCGTTAATCTCGCGAATTCCTGCATGCAAACGCGATACAGCGACATTATTAATCTTAATATCACAGCCATCAATACGTCCAATACTATTGTCTCCGGCATGTAACTGATACGTTCTCCATCGTCCGTCTGTTGCATCGCAATCATACAGCATAAGAACGGTTTCACAACCGGCCAAAGACTTTGATGTACCAAGACGAATAATCATGTCCCGTCCGTCGCCACCATAAAACTGATTCGGATTTGCCTGACAGAACTGTGTACCATATGCAATGTATGTACCATTGGAACTATTATTATCCTTCACATAAAACAATCCGTTACTAATATGGATTTCTCCATGATGACTCGATACAATCTCGGAATTAATCCGGATACTATTATCCTCGTTACGCCCAAAGGTGTACACCGCATCATTGTACTCCGATATGTCTAACTCGCGAATACCACCTTTGTCAACAATAACGAGTGTATTATGTTTCTTAGGTGGCTGCTGCGGTTGCACATAAGAGTTATAATACTGCATATTATCTCCCATCTTTTCTCTCCTTCAGTAATTCTTTTCATGTCCCCGCGACGCAGGGTCGCGGTAAAAAAAAAGGCTGTCATACTGTTGCATGACAGCCCTTCATAAATCAATTATCCTCTTTTTAAGAAATCAGGAATTTTAATTCCGGATGTTGGTGCCTGTGGCTTTGGAGCCGCCGGCTTAGCTGTCATATCAAGATTTGGTGTTACCGGCTTTGGCTGGTTACCCATGAATGACGGCTTCGTAGGAGCCTTTGCTGCCGTAATAGGCTGACCTGAATAAGTTGGTGTATTAATTGGCGTAACAGCAACTGTAGGTCTCTCTGTTCTGCTTGAAGGAACGCTAACCGTTGTGGCTGTAGTAGCGGAATTACCTTCAATACCTGTCGCAATAATTGTAATACATACATCCTCACCCATAACATCATTATCAACTGTACCGAAGATGATGTTCGCGCTATCACCGGCTACTTCTGTAAGATATGTAATTGCATCGTATGCTTCAACGATACCTATGTTACCTGAGAAGTTAACAATAATATCTGTTGCACCGGATACGGTTGTCTCAAGCAATGGGCTATCCATAGCAAATTTGATTGCATCAACAGCTTTGTTATCGCCACTCGCTCTACCAATACCGATATGAGCAACGCCCTTATCACGCATAACTGTCTGAATATCAGCAAAGTCAAGGTTAATAAGACCCGGCTTATTGATAAGGTCCGTTACACCCTGAACACCCTGCTGAAGAACTTCGTCAGCCTTCTTTAATGCTTCAGGAATACTTGTACGCTTATCACAAATCTGTAATAATTTATCATTTGGAATAACGATTAATGTATCAACGTTCTCTTTTAATTTGGCGATACCGTTAACCGCATTGTTCATACGTGGCTTACCCTCGAAAGAGAAAGGCTTTGTAACAACACCGACAGTAAGAATACCAAGATTTCTGGCAATCTCTGCAACTACCGGAGCAGCACCTGTACCGGTACCACCACCCATACCACATGTAACGAATACCATATTGGCATCCTTCATGATATCTGTAATTTCTTCACGGTTCTCCTCTACTGCGCTCGCACCGATTTCCGGCTTTGCACCTGCGCCAAGTCCCTTTGTTAATTTCTCACCGATCTGAATCTTTGTCGTTGCTCTACTCTGAGATAAGATTTGTTTATCTGTGTTGATTGCAATCAGTTCAACACCTTCTACATTCTCATCAATCATTCTGTTTACTGCGTTGTTTCCGGCTCCACCTACACCAATTACAAGGATTCTGGCAGGTGTCTTCTCGTCGTTAGATTTTATTTCAAGCAAGGTCTTCTCCTCCTTAATTGTATTTTCTTCGTTAGTTTCTATGATACACAACTACAAAATTACCCAATTGTGCCACATTATTATTTACATAATATAATTTTTTTGTGAAAATTTCAATAGAAAATTTGTATTTTTCTATGAATTTCCAATGTTTTTCCTGCATATTTTAATATTTTTTTCTACTGAAGCTTGCTGTGGCATTATCAGAATTAAAATCTTTCATGTAAAGCGTTCCTTCCATACCTTCCAAACCTTCAAGAATGCTTCCAAGATTCATCATTTGAATTGCCAGATATTCCCCCTCCCCAAGCAATATAATAATTCCTTCGTGCGTCAAAACGATTTCGTTTTCCGCCGTAAACTCAATGCTGTCAACATCAAGCTCATATTTATCTAAAAGCTGTGTCACGGATAAGATCATTTGGAATTTACCTTTATCCTCTATTGGCAGCTTTTGTCCGATTTCCCATTGGTCAAATACCAATCCCTCTACTCGGGGAATTCCGTCAATGCGGTGATCAAGCGCATCTAGTATAATACCGTCCTTATCAAAATAAATAAATTGATCCATATACTCTACACAGCCTGCAATGGATTTTTCGTAAACGGTAACCGAAAGCTTGTTTCTTGATACAATTTCAATATCCATTTTTGCAACAAACCGTAAGCTTTCTATCGGTTTTATTTTGTTTTTTAAATAGATCAAAACCGTATTATCAGACTTTGTATAATTGGAAATTGCATCTAAAACATCCTGCTCATTTACAACTTCACAGCCTGACACTTCAACCTCTTTCAGTTTGAAGGTTGATAAATAAAGCAAGCTTATTACAACGATTGAAAGCAATGACAAAAAGACAATTTTCCAAGCTTTTGACATTTCATTTCTCCTTTCGCATTTCAAAAAACAGATGAACGCCTCTTCCGTTTATTCTTCGACCTTTGTCTGACGCGAAATGCAAAGCACAACGCCTATCTCGACAAGAAGACAGATAATCGATGTTCCTCCGTAACTGATAAAAGGAAGCGTTACTCCGGTATTTGGTATCAGATTCGTTACTACAGCTACATTAACACCTGTCTGAACAGCAATATGTGTTAGTATTCCTGATACAACCAAGCCCGAAAAACGATCCGGTGCATTATTTGCAATCGCCCGACAGCGCATTAACAACATAATAAATAGCAAAAGAACAACAAATGCCCCAAACAGGCCAAGTTCCTCACAAATGACCGAAAAAATCATATCATTGTGTGACTCCGGTAAAAATCCCATCTTCTGCATACTGTTGCCGAGTCCGCGGCCAAACAAGCCACCGGATCCAATCGCATATAAGGACTGAATTACCTGGAATCCACTATCACTTGTTTCCGGATGAAGCCATGCGTCAAAACGATTCCCTCGATAACTCTTAAACATAACAAATAATACGGCTACAATAACTGCTCCGAGAAAAAGGATAATTACATTTTTGAGGGATGGCGAAGCAATAAAATACATGACTAACAATATAGCAAAACATACAATTGCCGTACTTAAATTCTGTGACGCAATCATACCGATAGAAATGATTGGCACAGCCATAATGCGTATAAGAACGCGAACATCTTCCAGTTGTTTTCCATAATAAACAAAAGAATGTGCAAGATAAATAACAAGAATCAGTTTAAAAATCTCAGATGGCTGGAACTGAAAACTGCCGATTGGAATCCATCTTGTTGAACCATTTAACGCTTTGCCGACAAACAACACGATTATGTTCAAAACAAAACCGAATGCCATGCCTAAATTCGCCAGATTACGCAAAAATTTATAATTGACTTTTGAAGCAATATACATCAGAAAAAAGCCAAACAATGCATATTTTAGCTGTTTTAATGCAAAGTAGTAATTTTTCAGGCCATTAAAGGTTGCACGATAAGAGCTCGAACTGTAAACCATCATGATTCCGAATAATACAATGGTTACGACAATGAACAAAAGCTGATAATCAAATCTTCCGCCCTTTACCATGATTCTTGCAATTCCTACGTCTTTTCTTTGTGAAGTTGTAGAACGATTTGCTGATTGTGCCACTTGCCTTCTCCTTAAAGCTTTCTAACGTACTCCTTGAACAAATCTCCTCTTTGTTCATAGCTTTTAAACATATCCCAGCTTGCACATGCAGGAGACAGAAGAACCGCTTCCCCTTCCTTTGCATTTGCATGACAATACTTTACTGCTTCCTCTAAATCAGTTGCGCGTACAACATTCGTAAAGCCATGGGATTTTGCACACGCCGAAATAGCATCTGCCGTCTCACCAATTAATACAAGACATTTTACTTTGTCTCCAAAGGAAAGAATCCACTCGTCGTATGTAGACTTTTTGTCATAGCCACCGCCAATTAAATAGGTCTTCTGTGTCATGGCCAGAACAGCTTTGATAGCCGCATCCGGATTTGTTCCCTTTGAATCATTGTAATATGCAACGCCGTCGACGGTTTTGACATACTCAATACGATGTTCAACACCCATAAACTCACAGCACACCTTTTTGATTGTTTCAACCGGAACACCCATATAATACGTCATGGCTACCGCAGCGAGAACATTTTCGAGATTATGAACCCCGAGAAGCTTAATATCGTCAACTGCAAGAACGACCGTTTCCCTTCCGGCCTCACGCACAACGATGTTACCATCAACAACAATCACGCCCTCCTCGAGCATTTCCGTGCGACTAAAGAAAATTCTTTTCACATTCGAAACATTTGCACGTGCCCTTGTATCCGGATCATCATAATTGAAAATTGCATAATCCGTGATTTCCTGATTCTTTGTAATATCCAATTTACAATTTGCATAGTTTTCAAAAGTATAATGACGGTTCAAATGGTCAGGGGTAATATTAAGGATTGCGCTTACATGTGGCTTAAATGTGTGGATTGTCTCCAATTGGAAGCTGCTGATTTCTGCAACTGTTACGGAATCTGCGCTTGTCTTATCACATAAGCTTGTGTAAGGAATACCAATATTGCCTACGACAAATGTTTTATCATTATGTGCCTTCATTATTTCGCCAACCAATGTTGTAGTTGTAGTCTTTCCGTTTGTACCCGTGATAGCTACAACCGTACCTTTTTCATATAAATATGCAAGTTCAATCTCGCTTAATACCGGAATTCCTTTTTCTTTTACCTGCAACGCAAAAGGTGCATCCGTTGGAATTCCCGGGCTAATTACCATGGCATCAATGTCAGAAAGCATTTCATCGGTAAGGTTACCAATATAAACCGAAACGTTTGTCTTATCCTCACATTCTATTCGTTCCAATAACTCGTCTTTATTTATTTTCTCATTCTCGTCAAACAAAATAACGTTTTCGTGATTTCTTGCAAGTAAGGCTGTTGCACAAAGACCACTTTTTCCTGCACCTGCTACTAAATATTTCTTACACATAATATCCTCCTGTCAGGCACTTTAAATAGCCAGAAAACCTACCAGACAAAGAATTGCCGTCACAATCGAAAAGATTGCTACAACCTTTGTCTCCGGCCATCCCGAAAGTTCAAAATGGTGATGAATCGGTGCCATTTTGAATACTCTTTTGCCTGTTTTCTTAAAATATCCAACCTGGATAATGACAGAGCAAACCTCTGCCAGATAAATAAATGCTACAATGACAATCATAAGCGGCATCTTTAAGACATATGCTGTCGATGCAACAAAGCCGCCAAGTGCCAAACTTCCCGTATCGCCCATAAATACGCGCGCCGGATATACATTGAATACCAAAAATCCAAGCAGGCTGCCAACAGTTGCACATGTGATAGGCGCAACACCGGAGCCGAAGGCAATTGCAACAATTGAAAAAAATGTTGCTATCAATACTGTTACAGAAGATGCAAGTCCATCCAGACCATCTGTAAAGTTGGAACCGTTTGTTGTTCCAAGCATTACAAAAAACATTAGTGGAAAATAAAGCCATCCTGTGTCTACCATTTTTCCTGTAAAAGGTATCAGCATCTCCGTTCCGATGTCTGTATGATTATAAACATAATATGCAAAAACAGCTGTTATAATAAACTGTCCAAGGAGCTTCTGCCATGCACGAAGTCCCATGGAACGTTTCATTACTACTTTGATATAATCATCCAAAAATCCAATAAATCCAAAGCCAAGTGTTGCAAACAAAACCGGAACAATTTGCGGATAATCTTTTATATAAAAGAGTGAAGTAATTACGATGCTAAGTAAAATGATAAGTCCGCCCATCGTCGGCGTTCCTGATTTTTTCAGATGCGATTCAGGACCATCATCTCGTACAAACTGACCAAACTTCAGCTTCTTTAAAAATGGGATAACAATCGGACTAAGTACCACACTGATTCCAAAAGCAATCAAAACCGGTAAAATAATATCATTTTTGCTCATAATTCTCTCCTTTTGCTTCTCGCATATCACTCTTCTTTTTGAATCCCTAAATATGGGAGAATATTCCGGAAAACATCGCCGACAACCGGTGCCGCTATCGTTCCTCCATAATATACTCCTTGCGGTTCATCAATTAAGATAAGCGTTAATACTTTAGGATCCTCCGCCGGCGCAAATCCGATAAAGGATGAAATATATCGGTTTGTTCTACGAGGAAGTTTCTCGCTTGTCGCGGTCTTCCCGCCAATTGAAAATCCTTTTACATAAGCTTTGTTGCCGGTTCCTTCCGCAACAACAGCCTCTAATAATTCACACATCGTTTCAGATGTTTCTTTTGATATTACATGCTCCTTTGTCGGATATGAAAACGTTTCTATTATATGACCATTTTCATCTGTTTGGCAAATCCCAAAATGCGGAGTTACCAACATTCCGCCATTTATTACCGCAGATACAGCTCTTGCAAGCTGCAACGGGGTAATTTGAAACGACTGTCCAAACGATACGGTTGCAAGTTCCACTGCACCTACATTTTCAAGCTTGTGAAAAATCGAATTTGCTTCTCCGGGCATATCAATGCCGGTTTTTTCGAACAAGCCAAGAGTTTCGATTGTATCATATATTCTTTCGGAGCCTATTCGTTCTCCTACCTCCATAAAAACCGGATTACAGGAATTCATAATTCCATGTTTAAAATCCTGCGAACCATGTCCGCCAACCTTACTGCAGCGAATTCTTCGATCTTCAACGATTCGATATCCCGGACAATAAAATGTATCGCTTGTCTTTACTACCCCATGTTCAAGCCCGGCTGTCGCTGTCACGATTTTAAAGGTTGAGCCCGGTTCGTATGTATCATTTACACAAAAGCAACGCCACATTTGATTGAGCATATCCTGCGTCACTTCTTTGTCTTCCAAATTGTAATTCAATTCAAATGGTTTATTTAAATTGTATTCCGGCACATCCGCAAGTCCGTATATCTCACCGTTTTGTGGATTCATAACAAGTATACAAACACGCTTTGCCTGTTTGCTTTCAAGTACCTCAAGTGCCTTATTTGTTATATATTGTTGAATATTAATATCCAGCGATATTACAAGATTATGACCGGCAACCGGAACAACCCGCCGCTCACTTTCATTTGCAATCTCTATTCCTCTCGCATCTGTTTTTGTATTAATGCTACCGGGTGTGCCCATAAGAATATCATCATAATAGACTTCTAATCCGACAATCCCCTGATTGTCGCCACCTGTAAAACCAAGCACCTTTGAAGCTAACTCATCATACGGATAAAATCGTTTGTAATCCTCGTCTATCATCACGCCATCCAGTTCAAGATTGCGGATTTCATCAGCTACCTGTCGATCTACATTTGTTTTTATTATTTCTCTTACAGAACGTTTTGAAACCTTTTTTTGAACTTTTTCTTCATCTAAATCTAATCTCGCGGAAAGTTCTTTTACGACACGTTCTTCATCCTTCACCTGGTTGTGAATGACCGAAATCGAACATACAGGTTTGTTTTGTGCAAGCGCATTTCCGTTTCGATCATATATAATACCTCTCGGTGCCTTGATGCTGCGCTCTCGTTCCCACAAAGCATTTGCTTTTGTCGAATAATAATCTCCCCGGAAAGCCATTAAAAATGCTAACCTTCCAAAGGCAGTCAACAGAAATGACAGAAAACAAACTACTACAACCGTAAGCTTTCGCCGACTGTGCATAGGAAAAATCGATTGTTCTATTTTCACATACAGACCATCTCAAGAATTCTTACTATAATATGTATTCTTCTGTAAGAAATGTATACCACTTATTCTGTCGTCTTATCCTCATTCAAAATATTCTCATTAATCAAATCAACGGTGACACCTGATACATAAGGGTTGTCATTTCCACCGGCTACGTCATTCTCAGGCACCTCACCGCCATAAATCGGCGTTCCCTCCGTCATTTCTTCCGAATTGTAGAAATCCTCATCACCGGTTCTGTAAATATTCATATATGGGAATACTTCTGTTGCAATATTTGCAAAGATTTTCTTTGCAGCACCGCTATACATCTGAGCCTCTACATTTGGTTCATCAACAACTACATATATAACAACCTGCGGATCATCAATTGGCGAAAAACCAATGAAGGAAAGCAGGTAATTACCCTGATTACGAGGTACCTTTTCGGCTGTACCCGTTTTACCGCCGATGGAATAGCCTTCTACCGAAGCACCGCCGCCGGTTCCTGCCTCAACAACACCAAGTAAGCTCTGGCGCACCTGTGCGGCAACATCCTCGGAAATGGTACGACGAACCAAAATACTGTCTACGTTATCAATCACATTTCCGTCTTTATCTTCAATTCGTTTTACTACACGCGGCTGATAATAATATCCGCCATTAATTACAGAACAAAACGCTGTTCCGAGCTCTACCATTGTTACCGTAACACCTTGTCCAAATGCAGAAGTCGCAAGTTCAACTTCATTTAACGTTTCTTTGTTATAAACAAGCATGCTCATGGAATCATTATCCGGCTCACCCGGGATATCGATATTTGTACATTGACCAAATCCAAAAATTCTTTGATATTTGTCAAAGGTAGCCGGCCCTTCTTCCTTACCAATCTGCATTAATGCATCGTTACATGAATATTCAAGTGCCTGCGAAAGAGTGATTGTTCCATGTGTGTGGCTACACTGAATATAATAGACATCCTTCATTTCACCGCCATTACAGACAAAGGTGTCATCAATCTTGTACACACCCTCCTGAAGTGCACCCGCAATCGTAAATGTTTTGTAGGTTGATCCGGGCTCATATACATCGCTGACCGCAAAATTACGCCATACCTGATATAATGCATTTACATGATCATCATCGGTTCCGTTTTCCTTAAAATCTTCAAACTCCTCATCCGTTTCGAACTGATATCTTGTATACTCCAAATCATACGCGTCGTTTGGATCATATGGATGACAGTTGTACATTGCAAGAATGCTGCAATCATTTGGATTCATTACCATAACAGATACATTTTTCGCACCCGTTTCTTCCATAAAGGCATCGACCTTTTCCTGAACAATTGTCTGGATATTTGCGTCAATTGTAGTAACAAGATTGTAGCCGTCAACTGCAGGTTCTACTGTTGTTTCAAGCGAATTCGAATCATTCAGATATGTGTACACACGGCCGGACGATCCATTCAAATAATTGTTATATGCCTCTTCAATGCCATACGTTCCAACATTCCCGCTGACAGTATAACCGAGTACATGGCAAGCCAATGTGTTATGTGGATAAATTCGCTGATACTCTTCCTCAAGCAAAACGCCACTTATATTTTCGCCCTCTGGTGTGGCACGATATTCATTGAAAGCCTTTACTGTTTCATAGGGCTGTTTCTTACGTGCTACCACATAATACGATTCCTCATTTTCCAGAAATTCATCCATCTCGCTGTCCGTAATACCGAAATACAGCTTAAGCGCAGCACATGTAGCTTTCGTAATTTCTTCCTTTTCCAAAATATTCTTTGGCTCTAAAATAACGTTGTATACTTTCTTTGAAGTTGCAAGAACCGTTCCGTTTGCGTCATAGATATCGCCGCGCTTCGCAGGAATGATTGTACTTGTATATCCCTGCTGAGCCAAAACCTTCTGCTCATACTCTTTACCTGCTGTAACCGTTATATAGATTAATTTTCCGATAAGCACAACAAAAACTGCTAATATAATTCCCATGGATATCAGCAGTTTTTTCTTCATGTTGTCTGAAAATTGACGTCCTTTTCTTTTATGTGTCATAAAACATCACCTCAGTTATCGTGTTGTTTCTGTTCTGCTATTTTACAGAAGGAACATCCTGATACTGTTTTACATAGTCTTCACTTGCACTTTCATAGTAGACAATCTGACCTTTTTTTGCATATACCATACCAAGTTCATTTGATGCTACATCATAGATATCATCTAATGTATACATACTGTTTAAGGACATTTCGTATGAAGTATTCTCATTTTCAAGTTTTTCAAGTTTTGATGTCATGGCATTAATATTGCTCTGCTGTGCATTGATGCGAGATTCCATGTATAACATGTATACACACGCTACAACCATAATTGCAACTGCCGCAACAACAAAAACTGTATATCTTAAATCAAATGCAAGTGCCTTATCAGCCTGTTCACGTCTTTTCTGTGCCTGTGCACGCTGCGCACTCGTACGATAATTTGTCTGTCTCTGTGGTGCACGCTCCGGTCTTTGATCACGTCTTCTTTCCGGCCTGTTGTAATTCGGCACATACTCGGCTTTTCTTGCGGCACTGCCATCCGTGTAATACAAGTTTCTTCTTTGACTCACATTAACGTTTCTTCTTTCCATACCCAATCTCCCCTACTTTTTTGTCTTGTCAATTGACTTTATATTCTTTCAAAAACACGAAGTTTAGAACTCTTCGCTCTCTTGTTGTCTGCTAACTCCTGTTCACTTGGAACAATTGGTTTTCTTGTAACTACCTTTCCCATCGAAACCTTTCCACATGTGCACACCGGGAAGCTTGGCGGGCATGTACAAGGGTTCATATTGCGTCTGTAAATCGTTTTTACGATACGGTCTTCCAACGAATGAAATGTTATAATCGATAATCTTCCGCCCGGATTCAGCAACTTTATCATTGTATCAAGCGACTGCTCCAATACATCCAATTCATGATTGAGTTCAATTCGAATCGCCTGAAATGTCTTCTTTGACGGATGCCCCGTTCCCTGTCTTAGCTTTGCAGGAATGGCCGCCTTGATAATTTCATTTAGCTCACCTGTTGTCTCGATCGGCTTGTCCAATCTCGCACGAACAATATGCTTCGCAATGTTTTTGGCGAATTGCTCCTCCCCGTAATCACGAATCACCCGATACAACTCCATTTCGGAATAGTCATTCACAATATCTTTTGCTGTCATCGGCTGTGTCTGATCCATACGCATATCAAGTGGAGTATCTTCTCTGTAGGTAAAACCTCTATCCACATTATCTAATTGATATGATGAGACTCCGAGGTCAAGGACTATCCCATCAACACCGCTGATTGATAGCCCTTTTAACACAGAGTCTATGTCCTGATAATTACTGTGAACGATTGTCACTTTATCTTTGTATGGTTGCAATCGTTCTGTGGCAGCAACAATTGCATCCAAATCCTGGTCAATCCCAATCAATCTGCCACCGTCTCCCAGACGTTTACATATTTCAAAAGAATGTCCTCCACCACCGAGAGTTCCATCTACATATATTCCGTCCGGCTTTATATTCAAACTGTCAATTGTCTCATTCAAGAGAACAGATGCATGTTTAAATTCCATATAATGTACTCATTTCCATAGATATCGCATTGATATCCATATCTTCTGCATTGTTGTAACGCTCCCATGCTTCCTTGTCCCAAATCTCTGCAATCGATCCGTTACCAACTAATACAACTTCCTTGTCAATTCCTGCCCAGTTTCTAAGATTTTGAGGAATAACGATTCGATACTGACTGTCTGTCTCACAATCAACAGCAGAACCCTGGAAGAATAACTTGAACTTACGTGCCTGCACATTTGATACAGGAAGAGCATTTAACTTCTCAGAAAACTTCTCCCACTCTTCTTCCGGGTAAGCATAGATATTCTTATCCATGCCCTGACAAAGCACAAAGCTAGAGCCAAGTCCATCTCGAAGTCGCGACGGAATAATCAATCTGCCCTTAGCATCTAAGTTATGATTCGATTGGCCCTTCATACTCTTCATCCGCTCGTAGTTCCTTTCTGCCACTCGTATGGAAAATCACTCCACGTTGCTACACAATTCTTCCACCGAACAACCACTGTGCTTTTATTCTATATCATAAAAAAAAGAAATGCAATAGGAAAATCGCATTTCTTTTATGTTTTTTTATTATTTTGCGTTGTTTTACTCATTATTTGTTTTGCCAAGATTTCGTCCGTAATCCAGGCGTTTTTTTACGAGAATGACGGAAGCTGCAAGCACACATACAGCAGCCACAAGCTGTGACACACGAATATGCAGACCGGAAATCATCAGTGAATCCGTACGAAGTGCTTCAATCCACACACGGCCAAGCCCGTATCCCCATAAATAAATGAGGGCAAGCTCTCCATCGAATTTTTTGTGTTTTCTATATACAATAATAAATATCAGGAGGGCCAGATTCCAAATAGATTCGTATAAAAACGTCGGATGAACACTGATCCACTGCATGCCGTCATAAATCTCAACATGTTCTGCCATAGCATTTGTAATCACACCAGAACCGACCAGATTATTGATTCCGGTACCATAATAATCAATCGGAATGCTCATCGCAAATAACGAATTCGTATATTCACCAAACGATTCTCTATTAAAGAAGTTGCCCCATCTTCCGATAATCTGTCCAATCAAAACACTCATAACCGCGGTATCGGCCATCAAAGAAAACTTCATATTCTTTTTCTTTGCAAATAAAACAGCAACAATTACAGCCACAATAATTCCACCATAAATTGCAAGACCGCCATTACGAATATTTATGATATCTTTTATTGTAGCGCCGAATCCCTTCCCCTTTTGAAAATATTCAGACCAGCTGAATATTACATAATAGAGTCTGGCTCCGACAATTGCCGGAATCGCCATCCAGAGAATATAGTCAATATACAATTCATCATCCTGCCCCGTGCGTTTTGCTTCCCTGCAGACAACAATCGTCGCAACAAAAAAACCAATTGCAATCAGCAAACCATAAACCCGAATTTCTATTCCAAACAACGAAAAGCTGTCTCCAACATTATGCAAATGTATACCAAGATTCGGAAAACGAATATCCTTCATAAATTACCTCTTAAACATTGAATTTAAACAAGATTACATCGCCATCTGCAACAACATAATCTTTACCTTCCTGGCGAACAAGACCTTTTTCCTTCGCTGCAAGCATACTGCCACTCTCCATCAAAGCATCAAATGCGACAACCTCTGCCTTAATAAATCCACGTTCAAAATCTGTATGAATTTTTCCGGCTGCCTGTGGTGCTTTTGTTCCCTTTACAATAGTCCAGGCTCTTGTCTCATCCTCACCCGATGTAAGATAACTAATAAGACCAAGCAAAGAGTAACTTGCCTTGATAAGCTTATCCAAACCTGACTCCGAAACGCCAAGCTCCTCTAAAAACATCTGCTTCTCATCATCATCCAGCTCCGAAATTTCCTGCTCAATCTGTGCACATACAGCAAATACTTCCGAACCGAACTCTTTTGCATATTTGCGAACCTTCTGAACATATTCATTGGAAGCACCATCATCGGCAAGATCATCTTCTGCAACATTTGCAGCAAAGATTACCGGCTTGCCTGTAAGCAAATTATATTCCTTAATCCACTTGATTTCATCCTCATCATCCGTCTCGTAAGAAATAGCAAGTTTACCCTCTTCAAGATGTGCCTTAATTCTCTTCTGAAGCTCAAGCTCTTTTGCAACAAGCTTATTGTTTGCAGCGGCACGTGTATTCTTTGCAATACGTTTATCAAGTACTTCGATATCCGCAAAAATAAGTTCAAAATTAATGGTCTCAATATCCCGAATCGGATCAACAGAGCCATCCACATGTATTACATTCGTATCTTCAAAGCAACGTACCACATGCACGATTGCATCGGTTTCACGTATATTTGCAAGGAACTGATTTCCAAGTCCTTCCCCCTTTGATGCACCCTTTACAAGACCTGCAATATCAACAAACTCAATCACAGCCGGTGTGGTTTTTGCCGAATGATACATCTCTGTAAGTGCATCCAATCTCTTATCCGGTACCGGAACAACCCCGACATTAGGGTCAATTGTACAAAACGGATAGTTGGCTGATTCTGCCCCCGCCTTCGTCAACGAATTAAACAATGTACTTTTTCCAACATTTGGTAGCCCAACGATTCCTAATTTCATTTTATTATATTTACCTCCATTTAGGGACGTAGCTTTTGTCACGAACATCGGTACTTTGTCATGAACAACGGTACTTTGTCACGAACATCAATGTTTTGTCACGAACATCGGTACTCCGTCTGCTATATCCCTTACTTTTTTTTTTTCGTAATAATCACATATCCCACGACATATAATTATAATATATCACAATGTGTAAATGCTATCATACAAAGCAGAAAAACTCAATATTTGTCTCTATTTTTTGCATAAACATTTTTAATGCATAAAATTTCTATGTTTTCTCAAACTTCTAACAACAATTCAACCGATCATATCAATATTCAAAAAGGAGGGATTTCTTTGCCAAGAAAACCAAGATCTTTGTCTTCCACCAACGTTTATCATGTTGTTGTGCGCGGGATAGATTGCCAACTAATCTTTGAAGATACAAGTGATTATACAAAATATATAGATTTCTTAGAAAAATACAAATCCGATTTGCAATTTGATATTTTCGCATACTGCCTTATGAGCAATCATGTTCACCTGTTAATCCATAATCCAAACACATCTCTTGAAACAATTTTTCGGCATCTAAACACAGCCTATTCTACATGGTTTAATAAAAAATACAATCGTTCCGGATACCTTCTCCAAGGTCGATATTATAGCGAAGCTGTTGAAAGTCGGGAATATTTATTAACAGTCATTCGGTACATTCATCAAAACCCGCTCAAAAGTCATTTGGAGTCTTTTCCCGGCATCAATTATAAATATTCCAGCATGTACGATTATCTTCACAACATCTCAAAAATCGTTAATTATAATCTTATTTCTTACTTATATTCAAATCCGGAACAATTCATACAACACCAAAGCATTCACGAAGATGCAGAGTGTTTAGACATAGAAAACATCAGAAGAAGACTAACCGACGAATATGCTCGAAAATTAATCATTCAAGAATGCAATTGTGCTACTGTCACCGAATTCCAATCACTATCTTTGATAGAAAAAGAACTTTATCTCCGAAATCTTCACAAAAAAGGGATCTCAATCAGACAATTAAATCGTCTAACCGGAATCCCCAAAGGTGTCATAGATAGAACCATAGCCAAATATTCTTCAAAATAAAACTCCTTCGTCGTGACAAAGTACATATGGTCGTGACAAAAGCTACGTCCCTAACTGATTGACAAATTCTGCCTGCATGCTCCAATTCTCCATTTTATTTTATATCAACAACAACGAGTTCCGGATAATTAAACAATCGAACCGGAACAATACTGTTTCCAATACCGGCACTCACAATCATGTGTGTCTTTCCGCTTCTATATTCCCCTTTTGCATACTTTGGAAAAAAGCCTTGTCCAGGAGCTACAAGCGGTCCGAACACAGGCAGATTAAATTGTCCTCCATGTGCGTGCCCCGCAAATACTAAATCCACACCGGCCGTTGCATAGTCTTCAAAATATTGTGGCTCGTGTACAAGTAATACCTTCATACATGCACCTTGTTCTTCATCAATTTGTTTGGATATATTACTCAGGGCGCTTCCCTGCAAGGAGATATCCGATATGCCAATTAACGCAAATGGTGCTCCGTATCCTTCCAGCATAACATATTTGTCATCTAATACCTTTACCCCGGCAACACTAAGTGCTGAAAACATTTTTTCCTGTTTGGCATCTGACAATAAATAGTCACTATTTCCTGTTACATAATACGTATCTGCAATTTGCGAAAGACGCTTTAACAAACGTCCTGCTTTGTCAATATTCGTGCGATTGCTATCCACCAAATCGCCCGTAATTACGATTATATCCGGTTGTTCCTTTCGGACTGCATCGACAATATAATCATCATCAAACCACAAATAAGTGTTATGAATATCAGAAAGCTGCACAATGCGACATTTCACATTTTCCGACTGGTATTCATATCTGCTTACAACTAAATGATTATTTTGATAGGTAACAAAAATAATCAGGCTCATATGCAAAGCAAGCCAAATCGGTACGCCAATTGTAAACTTTTTCTTCTTTGTCTTGTGATGAAATAAATGCATTGCAAGAAATGCTCCCACACCACCACCGATAGCTGCAAGCAATAGCAAACGCCGCTCAGAAATCCGAGTTTTCCCTTCGATTGCTTTCTTTTTATCTGCATAATACATCACCATAGCGAAAACATTTATAGCGATATAATACCCAATCACATACACAAAAAAATCCATAATCTCATCCTTACATTTCTGACAGAAAAATTAAATATTTTCTGTGTATCTGCAATTCGGAAATCCGGTACAGCCCCAAAAATATCCAAATTTTCCGTTTCTCATTATCATAGCACGTTTACAACAAGGACATAACTTTGAAGCATCTGCACCGTTTGTTGACGGGTTTTCAATTGCGAGCCGTTCAAAAACCTGTTGATTCATCCGGCAATCATTTAACGCCCGGTGAGCACCTTCCGGTGAAATGCCATAGTAAACCGCCAAATCAACAAGCCTATGGTGTGCAAGTTTTGGAAGTTTTACGCGTGACATATACAGACTGTCCACATAGTCATTGTTCGGTATCTTTCCAAATAATAATTGTGCATCCCTATACAAAAACTTCATATCAAAAGAATGAATATTGTGTCCTACCAAAACCATATCACCGATGAACATAAAAAAATCCGACAAAACCGTGTCCAAAATGGGAGCACCCGCCACCATATCGTCCGAAATTCCATTTACCGCTGTAGCATAGCCCGGAATATGGCGTAAAGGATTGACTAAAGAAGAAAATTCCTCCACGACACCTCCACCGATTACTTTTACAGCCGATACTTCAATAATCGCATCATTTTTATATGACGTCCCCGTTGTTTCCAAGTCAAAAACAACATAATCCGGAACATAATCCTTTAATCGTTTTCCCTTTTTAGTATCTAACATATCTTTCTCTTTTCTGCAAAATGATCGTGACAAAAGCTACGTCCCTAATTTTCTACGATATTAGCGACCCAGACACCTTTTTTTACGAGGATTGCACCAATAATAACCTTGATAATATCAACGGTCTGTACGCAAAAATACATTGGAATAACCGCCATATCAGTCTTACGACTAAGTAAATATGCGACCACATAAACAACGCTCCACAAAAATACGCTATCGAACAAAAATGTAATAAATGTTTTTCCGCCTGAGCGAAGTGTAAAATAGATGGCATGTGTAAGTCCCCAAACCGGAATAAACAATGCTGCCACGCGCATAAACGATACCGCAAGGTCTTTGACCTCCGTTGTTGTATTGTAAAATTTAGGGAACAATGGCGCAAGTGTAAATAATACGATTCCAAGACCGACGCAGACAAGGCCTGAGAAAATAATCAACTTTCGATCTGTATCTTTTGCCTCCTCAAACTCTCCTGCACCAAGTTGCTGCCCAACAATGATTGCAACTGCATCACCAAGCGCAATAAATGCCACATTAAACAGATTGTTTATCGTCGACGCCATGTTAATCGCTGCCACCGCATCAAGTCCCCTTAATGAATAGCACTGATTCAGCATCGTAATTCCGGCAGACCAAAGAAGCTCGTTCACAAGAAGAGGAAATCCTTTTCTTAACATATTTCCAACAAGTGCAACCGGAATACAAACCGAACGGAAAGCACCGATAATAAACGACATTCTGTTGCCATGTGTATGTGTCCATACAACAACAATCAAAAACTGAATACATCTTGAAATGACTGTCGCATACGCCGCACCGATAACACCAAGCTTTGGCGCACCTAACTTTCCAAAAATTAAAATATAATTAAGGATCAGGTTAACAAAAATAGCCGAAATACCTGCTTTCATTGAAATAACCGTCTCCCCGCATTCACGAAGTGTGCCACTGTATGCCTGCTCCAATGCAAATGGAAGCAGACCTATCAGCATGACCTTCATATATTTCATTCCATAAGAATGTGCACTTGCAAGATTAAAGCCCTTCGAATCACCCTTTAAGAATATATTAATCAGCTCTTTACCAAATGCCGAAAAGACAAATATTCCGATTGCCGAAAGAACGAGCCCGATTATAATTTTCAGCCGAAACGTATTTCGTACGCCTTCCTCGTCACCCTTTCCAAAAAACTGTGCCGTAAAAATACCGGGGCCGGCCATCGCACCAAAAATCGCCAGATTAAAAATAAACAAAAACTGGTTTACGATAGCAACTCCCGACATCTGTTCTGTTCCAATCTGGCCGACCATAATATTGTCCAGCAAACCTACAAAATTTGTAATTCCGTTTTGAACCATGATTGGAAGTGCGACCGAAAGTGTTTTTTTGTAAAATGCCCGGTCGCCAAAATATTTGTTTCTAACTTTGTATGTCATTTTTTCACATCCTTCTTATTCTTGAACAAGAAGCTGTCCCTCATCATATACTCCGCTTAAAAGCATAGCAATCTCCGCCTTGTAAGGCGGATACGAAATTTTATCATTCTTCAAATCCTTGATATACGGAGTCTCTAAAATCTTAGGGACAGCCTCAAAATCCTTATGGTGCACAATGTTATAAAGTGCATCAAATCCAATATAACCTCTACCGATATTTTCATGCCGATCTTTGCTTGCACCACGATCATTTTTACTGTCATTTATGTGGAAAACAGCAATCTGCTCTTTTCCGAGCAACCGGTCAAAAGAATCTATTACACCGTCGAAATCATTTACAATATCATAACCGGCATCATTTGTATGACATGTATCAAAACAAACCCGAAGTTTATCATTATAAACAACCTTATCATAAATGCGTGCAAGTTCTTCAAAGGAACGACCAACCTCGCTCCCTTTTCCTGCCATTGTTTCAAGGGCAATCAAAACATTTGTATCTCTTGTCAGCACTTCATTTAACCCCTTTGCAATACAATCTATGCCGACATCCTCGCCTTCACCCACATGCGAACCCGGGTGCAACACCAACGTCCGGGCACCCATTGCAGCCGTTCGCTCAATTTCAAGTGTTAAAAAATCTACAGCAAGCTGATAAATATCCGGTTTTACCGTATTTGCAAGATTGATGATGTAAGGTGCATGTACAATGAAATCTTCGATATTATTCTCACGCATCAACTCCCATGCTTCCTTTACTTTCAGCTCAGAAACATCTTTACGCTTCGTATTTTGAGGAGCACCGGTATAGCACATAAACGTATTTGCTCCATATGAAATTGCTTCTTTTACAGACCCAAGCAGCATATCCTTGCCACTCATTCCAACATGACTACCTATTTTTATCATTGTACAACCCTCCCTGTTGCTCTCCATAATATGCTTCAAAGTATATGAATTATAATAACCTTATTTTATAAAGTCAACCCTTTCTTATTTATTGCGAGATTTCGTTTGATAATTTCACGATTTCATTTGTTTCGTCTGCCATTTTCTTGTTCCAAAAGGTTTTTTCATGCGTATATTGTCAGAATTATATTTGTGATTTATAATCTAGATTGACGAATCAAAAAGGAGAAACAAGCATGGCCGAAGCATATTCTGATTTTGCTGCTGTTTATGATGAACTGATGGACAACATTCCGTATAACGAATGGTTTTCCTATCTTCACGCGCTTTTAAAAGAAAACAAAATTGAAAAAGGAATCATCGCCGAGCTTGGCTGTGGTACCGGTACATTAACAGAAATGCTCGCCTCTGCCGGCTACGACATGATTGGGATTGACAATGCGCCTGCTATGCTTGATATTGCCAACTCCAAAAAACAGGCAAACAACTCAAATACACTCTATCTCTGTCAGGATATGCGGGAATTCGAGTTATTCGGAACTGTCGCTTGTGTTATATCGCTTTGTGACAGCATCAATTATATTTTGGATAAAGATGATTTACTTGATGTTTTTCGATTAGTAAATAACTACCTCGACACAGACGGTATTTTCATTTTTGATTTCCACACACGGTATTATTACGAGGAGATCGTAGCCGATGCTACAATCGCAGAAGACCGCGACGATATTAGTTTTATTTGGGACAATTACTATGATGCCGAATCGAACATTAATGAGCTTGCATTAAGCCTGTTTATCAGGGATCGAAACGACCCGTCAATTTATCGCAAACACGAGGAGTTGCACGAACAATACGGCTATACCCTCTCTGAAATGAAAACACTGATTGAAAAATCAGGCTTAACGCTTTTAATGGCATATGATGCCTTTACACACAATCCCGCTACCGAGCAAAGCGAACGTATATATATGATTGCAAAAGAAAATACTACAAGCGGAAAAAAGAAAGACATAGCGAATGCTTATGTCAAAAAACACTTACCATAAATGGAGGATTTACAATGAGTGATTATATGATTAGAGGAATGGCGGCAGATAACCAGGTTCGTTTTTTTGCCTGCAATTCTACCGAAACGGTCGAGAAAGCCCGCATTACACATAACACAAGCCCTGTTGTTACATGTGCCTTAGGCCGACTTCTTACAGGCGGTGTTTTGATGGGCGCCATGGACAAAAACGATACGGATATGCTTACCATTCGTATTCAGTGCCAGGGCCCAATCAAAGGTATGCTTGTTACGGCTGATTCCAAAGGTAACGTCAAGGGCTATGTAAATGAAGCTGAAGTTATGCTTCCTGCAACAGATGTTGCAAAAGCAATTGACCTCGGTGTCATGAGCGTCATAAGAGACATTGGGCTCAAGGAGCCATACGTAGGTCAAACCCATCTTGTTAGCAGCGAAATCGCGGAGGATTTAACATACTATTTTGCAACAAGTGATCAGATACCATCTTCCGTCGCACTCGGCGTTTTGTTAAATTCCGATACAACCGTTAAATATGCAGGCGGATTTATCATTCAGCTTCTTCCGTTTGCAAAGGAAGAAATTATTTCCGAATTAGAGGCACGACTTAAAGACTTCCAATTCACGAAGCTTCTTGAAGAAGGGAAATCAGTGGAAGAAATTATTGCTCTATTATTTGATGGCTACGACACAGATATTACAGATCGCATGCCTTGTGCCTATGTCTGCGACTGTAGCAAAGAACGTGTTGAACAGGCAGTAATAAGCCTCGGTCGTCAGGAAATTGCATCTATGATTGAAGACAACGAGCCGATTGAGGTTGTATGCGATTTCTGTCATACAAAATACACCTTTTCGCCCGATGAGCTCTTAAACATTTTACAGGAAGGCAAAGTATCTAACACACGCGGATACTAAATTGATATATGGAAACGATTGATTTACACGTACACTCAACAGCATCGGATGGTTCTCTCACACCGTCAGAGGTTGCAGACGAGGCAATTCGCATGCACGTTACTGCAATCGCATTGACCGACCACGACACCGTCGATGGCATCAAAGAAATAATGGAATACACAAAGGACAAGCCGCTTGAGGTTGTTCCCGGCATAGAGCTTTCCTGCTACTACAAAAACCGCGAGATTCATATTCTTGGATTCTATCCGGATTACGAAAACGAAGATTTAGCAAAAGAACTATCTACGCTCAAGGAAGCCCGCGAAGGCAGAAACAAAAAAATGGTGGAACTGATGCAGGCTGACGGTCTTCCTGTCACTATGGAAAAACTTTTACACGGCAACCCAGACAGCGTAATTACAAGAGCGCACTTTGCACGCGTACTCGTCGAAGAAGGCATTTGCAAAACAAAAGATATCGCCTTCAAAAAATACATTGGCATCGGCTGTAAATACTATCTTCCAAAGCCGCAGGTAACATGCGAGGTTGCCATGAACATTCTCACAAAATACTGCAAAGCAGCTTATCTTGCACACCCTTTGCTCTATCATTTCGGATACAGGCAAATCGAAGAACTGCTTGACTATTTAATCGACCTCGGACTGAAAGGACTTGAAGTATATCATTCTTCAAATAACATGTACGAAAGTGATAAGCTTCGTACCATCGCACTCAAAAAAGGGCTAAAAATGTCTGGTGGTTCCGATTTTCACGGTGTAATAAAACCAAACATTCAAATCGGAAAAGGACGCGGCAATATGTGTGTTCCTATCCACTTTCTTGAGGAACTGAAAAATGCGTAAACCTCCGGGTTTACGCACCAAATATTCTCATATATCCATAATTCATCGCCCCCTGCGGCGATTTTTTATTGTTCTCTTCTAACATCAGTCCCGCTAACTGCCGGTATTCTTCCACGCGATTATCACAAAGCACATTGCCACAACCGGTGCAAATACCCTCACATATCTGATTCGGATTGTCTGACAATATAGCATAAAACACAACACTTTTCGATGGTGTGAGAACTCCATATTCATTCGCCCGAATATCCTCCTGTTCCCGGAGAATTTCCTTAAATTCCGGCTGACTGTCCTCGGTTACCGAATGTTCAGACTTATCAGGTTTAATACCCTTTATATCAGATAAAATTTGCGGTATTGCCGCAGGTGATATCTCATCGCCGATAAACACATAGCGCTGCACATAGCGTCTATGGAACTTCGCATAGTTTTTGTTAAACTCCTTGTACAAAACAAGTAACAATTCATTTGCCAGACAATCGAGCATATATCCCTCAGATAATTGTCCCTGTCTGGCAAACCGTTCCTTCATCGCATCAATACCACTGCCAAGAGTAAGCGCGACCATAGCCACCTGTGAATCATCAATCATCGAAATTCCTGTCATGCGGTGATTGATTCTGTACATGGCATACGGACTACTATGCACACACATCTGCTCATAGATATCCGATAGCAAATCATAATCCTGATTTTCAAAATGATACTTCGAAATAATATTTTTGAGCCATCCTTGAAGATCTGTTAGTTCTATCGCAATTCTTACTTTCATAACTTATACCACCATCTTTGAATTCAGCTTCCTACTGTCTTTTATTCGTTATACCCAATGGCGAAGCATTTTATTCATATCTATATGCCATACTTTTTACATACCTCGCGCAAGCAGCATTTCTCACATAAGGGCTTTTTACGGGCAGAACAAATCTCTCTACCATGCATCACAAAACGATGACACAAATCAGAACCTTCCTCCGGTGGTATTATTTTCCAAAGTGCCATTTCAACCTTCTTTGGATCCTTTTCATCCTTAACAAGACCGATACGGTTACAAAGCCGAATGCAATGTGTATCTGTCACGATGGCCGGCTTCCCAAAAATATCGCCCATAATCAGATTTGCACTTTTTCTGCCTACACCGGGCAAAGAAAGAAGTGCCTCAAATGAATCGGGCACTGTATCATTATATTTCTCATGTAAAATACGCATGCATGCACATATATCTTTTGATTTGCTTTTGCCTAATCCGCACGGCTTCACAAACGCCTCGATTTCTTCAGGCGTAGCCTTGGCAATTGACGCAACCGTCGGATATTTCTTGTAAAGCTCCTTAACAACTACATTTACACGTTCATCCGTGCATTGTGCAGCTAACCGGACCTCAACAAGTAATTTCCATGCTTCATCATACTCCAGTGTACATTCTGCAACCGGATATTCTTCTTTTAGTTTGTCGATTACGATTCTGGCTAGTTCTTTCTTTGTCACACTTCTTCTCCTAACAAATATGCTTTTGCCTTCGCATATTTATTCATTAACGCTTTGTTTAACTCTTGATCTTTACTTGGCAACCTGGATGTGTCGCTGTTATGTTCCAAATCAGCAAGCTTTACGCGCGTTGCCATAGCATTCTTACTCAAAAGACGAATATAATCCATATAGGGCTGTCCTTCCTCTCGTGACAATGCCGCAACAGCAGCAACAACCTCCTCCGGAAATCCTTCCTTACGAAGATCATCAAGCGTATGTTCCGTATCTTCCACAACATCATGCAAAAGTGCTGTACAGACATCCAACTCCGTTGTCATCTGCTCAGCAACGTGAAATGGATGAAAAATATATGGAACATTGGCTTTATCATATTGACCTTTGTGTGCTTCGTAGCTATATCGCATAGCCTTGCATGTCAACTCTGTATATATCATTTGAGCAACCAGTCCTTTCCGGATAAGTATCTGCATCAATCATATCAGAGTGCAGTTTGTCATGCAAGGAAAATAAGAAAGAATTGCTTCAACAGCAATTCCTTTGATTGCACTGCCGGCAGGGCCCCGCGCCACAAGGACGCGGTAAATAATAAAAAAAATCCGCCTTGGGGAAAGGCGGATTTCTGCGTTTACTAAAACGCGAAGGAGAAATGTGTGTCGTATGACACATATATGAATCTTGGGGGGATTCCGTAATTCATCGGAAAGACCTATGTCCTTCCGTTAATAGAAATTTACCACATTTATTCGACTTTTTTCTTATATATTTATATCTTTTATTACAAATTTATGTTATTGTATATACAAAGATACTATATGCTTTTGTATATTTCGCACAAATACTATAATAATTCGTATCCGAGGAGGCATGCAAATGAGTTTTCAACAGGAATTAAATCACAAATTATATGTTTCAAGAGAAAATAATATACGCCACATGGATTACGGGCGTGAATTTCAGTTTTACAAGGCAATTGCATCCGGCGACATCAAACGTACCCGCGAAGGTTTGAAGCGATGGGAGATTTCAAACGGATATGAGGAAACCGAAGAACGAAACGGAAAGCTCTCAAAGGATCCGCTGCAAAACAGAAAATACCATTTCGCAATTCTAACTGCCTTGATTACACGTTTTTGTGTTGACGCCGGCTTGAATCAGGAGATTGCTTACAATATGAGTGATATTTTCATTCAGCAGGCCGATGAATGCACATCGATTGCACAGATAAATGAACTTACCAAAAGCTCTGTGATGGAATTCGCCCTCCGTATGCGCGACGAAAAAAAGAAAAACATCTACACAAAACAGATTGTAAAATGTCTTGATTACATTTTTGATAATCTGAACCAAAACCTTCATGTTGATGCTATCGCCGAATATTTGCAGATGACCCCATCCTATTTATCAAGGCTTTTTTCAAAAGAGGTTGGTATTTCCATTTCTGCATACATAAAAAATCTGCGCCTTGAAACCGCAGCGCAGATGCTAATTTATTCAGATTATGAAATTTCGGAAATTGCCACGTATTTACTTTTTTCTTCACAAAGCCATTTTACGACTGCATTTTTGAAAAAATATGGCACAACGCCAAAGAAATATCGCGACGAGAACCAAACTACAGCAATGAACCTTAATCATAAGGATACTTAGTTTGATTTTTTTGCAGCAATGATCCCATCAACATATTGCTTAATAATACCTGCTGCCGCATCAATACCAACATTTGTGACGTCGATACACATATCATAATATCGGGAATCTCCCCATTTTGTATCGGCGTAACTATTGTGGTATGTACGTCTGCGACGATCCATCTTAACCATCATATCTCGCGCTTTTTTCGCGGAAATATGATGCTCCTTCATCAAGAAATCAATTTTCTTATCCTCTTTACCGGTAATAAAGATTGTTACGAGACAGTCCTTATATCGAAGCACGTAATCCGATACCCGACCTACCACAACAAACGACTCTCCTGCATCAGCACGCTCACGCAAATACTTAAACTGTGCCCTTGCCGTAATCTCCTCTGCTGAACTTACATATCTTCCGACTCGTTTTGAAAGTAAATAGTTTCGAGGTTTTTCATCATATTCCTCATAATGCTTTGGATCAAAATCCAGCTCGTTAGACATCTGTTCGAGTATATTACTGTCATAAAGAGAAATTCCATATTCCTCTGCAAGTTTTTTTGCAACATGAGCCCCTCCGGCTCCAAACTCACGACTAATCGAAATAATAAGCTGATCTCCCATATTTTGTCCCCCTAGCAATAACGTATAAATATCATTATCATAGAAATAGTAACTACGATAAACGTGGCCGGTGCAGCACTCTTGCAATATCTGCCCCATTTAATCGGATGACCACTCTTTGCAGCGACAGAAGTACCGACAACATTTGCAGAAGCCCCAATAGGGGTTGCACTACCACCGATATCCGTACCCATCGAAAGCGTCCATGCAAGTGTTTCAAGCGGAACGCCCTGCGTAGCCGCAAGACTCTTAATTACAGGTAGCATCGTTGCGGCAAAAGGAATATTGTCAACAAATGCACTGGCAATTGCTGAAATCCATAAAATAATGGCAACCATAATGTATATATTACCACCACTGATTCTTCCTATTAAACCGGCAATCTTTACAAGAATTTCTGTCTGTTCAAGACCACCAACTACAACAAATAATCCAATAAAGAACAGTAAAGTCTTATAATCAACCTTTTTGATTAATTCAAGGGCCGACTTTCCGGCACACAGCAAGGTAATAATCGCAATGGTTGTTCCAATAAATGCAACGGTAAGTCCGGTTGAAGAATGTGTAACCAAAAGAACAACCGCACATACGAAAATAATGCTGCTAAGCACAAAATCCTTTTTGTTTGTAATTGCATCCTTTGGTGCCGGAACCGTTGCAAAATCTACAACATATCCATCCTTTGCAACTAATTGCTTACGAAAAACGAAATAGAAATATACAGTTACAAAAACTAAACTCACAGCTACCATCAGTCCGGTATTTAAAAGGAAATCCGAAAACGAATAGCCAAGGGCTGTACCGATAATAATATTTGGCGGATCTCCGCACATTGTTGCGGAACCACCAAGGTTCGCACAAAAAATCTCTGACAGAATCAGCGGTACCGGGTCAACCTTAAGCAGCTTTGAAAGTTCAACCGTTACTGCTGCCAAAAACAGAATTACGGTAATGCTGTCAATAAACATTGACAACACCGCTGACATAATCATAAAAGTAATAAACAGCGGAACAATTCTGTAGTGAACAATCTTCGCAAGTGTAAGACAAAGCCAACGGAAAAAGCCTGCCTTCGCCATGCCTTCAACCATTACCATCATTCCGGCCAGAAAAATAATAGTGGCCCAGTTAATACCGGAAGACTCCTCTGCTGCCTCTCCGGAAACAATCCAAAAATCCTTCGTAAAAATGCTTTGAACATTTAAAGTGTTTTGAATGGCTTCCTTACTTTTCATGGCTGCTCCAAAAACAAGCCCGATTGTCAAAACTCCCGCTCCTATTGTAATAAAATGTTTTTCGAAACATTCTAATACCATAAGAACAAACATTGTACAAAATATTAAAATTGCAAGAACCTGTGCTACTGTCATTTTTCCATTCCTTTCATGCTTTCCTATGTAAGTCATTTCCACAACTTATTATAGTCTTTTCATGAAAAATTGACATTGTAACATTCTATAAAATTATAGCCTAATCTTGAATATTTCTTGTAAAAATGACGAATTCTTACACAAGAATCTCATTTATTCTTTTATTTTCGTACAAACATCGCTTTGCCATTTCTCTGTATTTTTCTTCATGCAAATAAGTATGTCTTTGTGGCTTTATACTTGGTGCCAAGTCGATTGCTGCCGCAAAGTCACTTTTTTTCATTTGAAGGGTCTTAACATAGTCCCAGAATTTTGTGTCAGTAAAAATTTTATCAATGCGTGCGTATCTATGATCCTGCACAACTGCCATCAAATAGGTTGCGATACCAACCTGTATGCCATGCAGCTGCGGCTGTTCAAGCATCTTGTCAAGTGCATGGGAAATCAGATGCTCGCTTCCGCTTGTCGGGGCACTGCTTCCTGCTATTTCGTTGGCAACCCCGCTCATGGCAAGAGAATCAACTAATTCTCGCAAAAACAAATCATCCGTAATGCTCTCAAATGGCGTACGCACAAAGCTATTTACGGCTTTCTTCGCAATCATCATCGCAAAATCGTTTAACACGGTGTACCCACAGGCATCTTCATAAACCCAGTCGTACAAAGACGTGATTTTTGATACTAAATCTCCAATACCGGAATATAAGAACTTTTGTGGTGCGCTTTTTAGAACATCGGTATCAACTATGATTCCGTAAGCCATCGCCGCCGGTACCGAAGTTCTTCTCTCATTCACAATCAACGATGCGGATGCGCTTGAAAAACCATCACTTGATGCTGAGGTTGGCACACTGATAAAATGGAATTTACGCAAATAGGCTGCATATTTCGCTACGTCAATAACCTTTCCTCCACCGATTCCTACAACAGCCTGAACCTTTGAGTCAATCGAAAAAGCCAGTTCGATAATATCTTCAATCTTTGATGTATCAAGCTCACAATAAGCTGCAACCGAAACATCTGCTTCCTGAAGGGAATCCATAACCTGCTTTCCAAACATATCAATAAGTCCATTTCCAAAATAAATTACAATACGGTGAATTCCATTTGCCTTTAAATTTTGTCCGATTGTATTTAACATACCACTGCCGATTTTCAAAATAGCCAGTATTTCAATTGATCGTTTATTCATAAAATAGTCCTTCCATATACTATTCTTGTTATTTACCACCAAATTGATGATAAGCCTATCACTTTTATGATACCAACTTTTTCATATTTTATCTACTTCATTTCATGAAATATTTCATCATTTTTTATCGTTTTTTTCATACTTCATACCCACAAGTAACAACAAATGTGATATAATGTTGGAAAAATTAGAGAGGGGATTTTTATGTCAGAAAAAAAATCAAATGCTATCCCTGAAGAAGGCGTTTATGACGTTAAAACTTTAGGCGTTGGCAAAACTGCGTTACTCGGTGTTCAGCATACCTTCGCGATGTTTGGTGCAACTGTTCTTGTTCCGTTACTTACAGGTCTTAGTGTTTCAACTACTTTATTAATGGCCGGTCTCGGAACTCTGCTTTTCCACCTTATTACCGGCGGTAAGGTTCCTGCATTCTTAGGTTCATCCTTTGCATTTCTTGGCGGTTATGCAGCCGTTGCCCCACTTGACGAAAATGGTGTTGCAGATCCAACCCAGCTTGCGTATGCCTGTGGTGGTGTTGTAATAGCCGGTCTTGTCTATCTTGTAGTCGCTGCACTCATTAAGCTCTTTGGAGTAAAACGTGTCATGCGTTTCTTCCCACCTGTTGTTACAGGTCCTATCATCATTGCAATCGGATTAAACCTTGCACCATCAGCCCTTAACAATTGTGATACAAACTGGATTATTGCACTTTCTGCAATCGCAATTATTGTTGTATGTAATATTTGGGGCAAGGGAATGATAAAGATTATCCCTATTATGCTTGGTGTAATCGGAGCTTATATCGTGGCTCTCTGTTTAAAAGAGGTCGACTTTACAGCCATGAAAGAGGCTGACTGGTTTGGTCTTCCAGTCCACAAGGGAAGCTTCGCTAAATTTGAAGTGAATGCAATCATAACAATTTTACCTATTTCACTGGCTACCATGATGGAGCATATTGGTGATATCTCAGCCATCGGCGCAACGACAAAGCGAAACTATATCGCAGATCCGGGTCTTCACAGAACTTTGCTTGGTGATGGTTTAGCAACAAGTTTTTCTGCTTTCTTTGGCGGTCCTGCGAATACAACATACGGAGAAAATACAGGTGTACTTGCTCTTTCCAGAGTATATGACCCACTCGTTACCAGATTAGCAGCCTGCATCGCAATCGTGCTTTCGTTCTCTCCAAAATTTGCTGCACTGATTAACTCTATGCCGGCATCGGTTATTGGAGGTGCATCCCTTGTTCTTTATGGTATGATTTCAGCAATCGGCATGCGAAACATCGTTGAGAATAAGGTTGATTTTACAAAATCGCGCAATCTTATTATTGCCGCATTAATTCTTGTTTGTGCACTCGGTATTGAGCACAAGGCAAATCCCGGCGTAGCATTTGATATCGGAGATGTTCACATCAAATTATCCGGTCTTGCTGTTGCTGCCATTGTAGGTATTGTTATGAATGCAATACTTCCCGGTAAGGATTATGAATTTTCAGAAGAATAACCATTCAAAGGAGAACAAATATGAATAATGTATATATTTTGGAGCATCCGCTAATCAAACATAAAATTTCCATGCTCCGTGACAAAAACACCGGAACAAATGAGTTCCGTAAATTAATCGAAGAAATCGCTATGCTCATGGGTTATGAGGCCCTGCGCGATCTTCCCGTAAAAGATGTTCAAATTGAAACACCAATCGAAACTTGTATGACACCTATGATTGCAGGCCGTAAGCTTGCAATCGTACCAATCTTACGTGCCGGTCTTGGTATGGTCGGTGGTCTTCTTGCCCTCACACCTACTGCGAAGGTAGGACACATCGGTATGTATCGTGACGAAGAGACGCATGAACCACAGGAATACTACTGTAAGCTCCCAAATCCGATTGAGGAACGTACAATCATAGTTACAGACCCTATGCTTGCCACAGGCGGCTCCGCTGTTGACGCAATCAACCAAATCAAAGCACATGGTGGTAAAAACATTAAATTTATGGCGATTATTGCTGCTCCGGAAGGTCTTAAAAAGCTTTCTGAGGCTCATCCTGATGTTCAGATTTATGTTGGACAGCTTGATCGTTGCCTCAACGAAAATGCATATATCTGTCCCGGTCTTGGTGATGCCGGCGACCGTATCTTCGGAACAAAATAGGGCTATCCGTATTCGGCATGACCGTGATATACAAAAAAGGCTGTCACAACGCAATGTGACAGCCTTTTTGATTGTCTACCGCGTCCTTGTGGCGCGGGGTCCTGCCGGCAGTGCAACCAAAAGAATTGCTGATGAAGCAGTTTTTTCTTATTATACTGTACGATAGATAATGTCGCTACGGCTAGGTCCATTTGAAATCATCGTGATTGGGAAACCAATCTGCTTCTCAATGAATTCAATGTACTTACGACAATTCTCCGGTAATTCTTCATATGTCTTTATACCACGGATATCCTGCTTCCAGCCCGGCAATACTTCATATACCGGTTTTGCCTTCTTAAGCTGTGCTGTTGTCGGGAAATCTGTTGTAACCTTTCCATCAATATCATAACCTACACAGACCGGAATCTCATCCAGATAACCAAGTACATCTAATACTGTAAAGGCTACATCGGTTGTACCCTGAATGCGGCAACCATACTTCGATGCTACACAATCAAACCAACCCATACGTCTTGGTCTTCCGGTTGTTGCTCCGTACTCGCCACCGTCACCACCACGTCTTCTGAGCTCATCTGCTTCTTCTCCGAAGATTTCCGATACGAACTCACCTGCACCAACGGCCGAAGAATATGCCTTACATACAGTGACGATTTTCTTGATTTCATATGGTGGGATACCTGCTCCGATTGCACCGTAAGCTGCAAGTGTTGAAGAAGAAGTAACCATAGGATAAATACCATGATCCGGATCCTTCATAGAGCCGAGCTGACCTTCTAAAAGAATCGTCTTGCCTTCCGAAATCGCATCATAAAGGAACTTGGATACATCACAAACATATGGTTCAACCATTGTTTTGTATTCCATTAATGTTGCATAAACCTCATCCACTGTCAAAAGTGGCTTATGATATAAGTGCTCAAGCAAAACATTCTTTGCTGCAATTACTCTTCCAATCTTATCCTTTAAGTCTTCCTCGTCGCCAAAAAGCTCACTTACCTGAAATCCAATCTTTGCATACTTATCAGAGTAGAAAGGAGCGATACCTGACTTTGTAGATCCAAATGACTTACCTGCGAGTCTTTCCTCTTCGTATTCATCAAATAAAATGTGATATGGCATAACAATCTGTGCACGATCTGACACCAAAATCTTTGGTGTCGGTACTCCCTTATCAACAATTGACTGCACTTCCTTAAAAAGAACCGGAATATTAAGTGCAACACCATTTCCGATAATGCTTGTTGTATGATTATAAAATACTCCGGAAGGAAGTGTATGTAACGCAAACTTACCGTAATCATTTACGATTGTATGTCCTGCATTCGCACCACCCTGAAAACGAACAATAATATCAGCCTTCTCAGCTAACATATCTGTAATTTTGCCTTTTCCTTCGTCACCCCAATTGGCGCCTACTACTGCCTGTACCATATAATAATTCCTCCAAATACAATTCTTACTTAAATTAAGCTTTTTTAGTATATACCAAATCATTCTATAAGTAAAATCAATATTACTTATAAGTGTTATCAGTTTGTATTATATCAATTTTCAAAGAATATAACAATGTATTGTATGCAAAAGAATAAAAAATATTCCCCGTCATGTTTCCTTATTCTAAATTACCAATCAATGACAAAAAGGTAGCTGCCGACTTTGACATAGGAACCTTTTGATCTGTAATGATACAAATCTCCCGTTGCGGAATTTCCTTTTCGAACTGTAATTGAAACAATCTGCCATTTGAAATCTCTTCGTACGCAAAATCTTCAACAACGCAACCAATTCCAAGGTTACGAACAGCAAACTGTGTGACAATTGCACTTGTCGCAAGCTCGAATTCCGGATTTAAAACGACATTGTTTTTCATCAGAAACTGATCAACATATCGTCTTGTACTTGTATTTTTCTCAAGCGAAATCAAAGGATACTCCCGAAGAACGGAATAATCCAATTGTTTGTCTTTTAGGTCAATAAACCGATTCCCTGCAACAAAAATATCCCGAATTTTCCGGCCCTTAAAAACACGGAAGCGATTGTCTAATTCAAACGGAGTGCTGACAACGCCAAAATCAATTCGACCGGCCAAAAGATGATCAATTGTAAGAGGTGTTGGTGCATTTGTAACATGAACCTTAATATTCGGATGCATACTATGAAATTTTTCAAGATATGGAAGCAGATAAAACTGTAATGTCATGTCCGAAGCACCAATGCGTATTTCTCCAACATCTAGGTTCAACATCTGTTTTATTTTTTCTTCTCCAAGCTTGATCTGTTCATACCCACGCTTAACATATTCATATAGCATAGAACCTTCTGTAGTAAGTTCTACCCCCTTGGATTTGCGCACAAATAATACCGTTCCAAGAGAATCCTCAAGCGCTTTTACCGCCTGGCTTACGGCCGGCTGTGATAAGCATAATTCCTTTGCAGCCTTTGTAACACTCCCCTGCTTTGCAACGTTATAAAATATTTTGTAATACTCCATACTGATATTCATTGAACACCTCTGATTTGCAAACCGAAATGAAGAAAGCCATGGTTATCCCACAGCTTTCTTATCATTTATTGCATAAATTATACATTAATCACTGCCTTGACACCGAGAATATCTTTGTTTGCCTCAAGAATCGGTGCAATCACTTCTGTCAAAAACTCTGTTGTCTGCTCCGGTGCGCGACCTACAAAATTAATTGGCTCGAGCAATGCAACAATCTCCTCCTTTGACATACCAAAGGCAGGATCTGCTGCAATCAAATCAACAAGGTTGTTCTCTAAACCTTCTCGTTTAACATTTGCACCGGCCTCCATAGAGTACTGACGAATCTTCTCATGTAACTCCTGACGGTTACCGCCGCGCTTTACAGCATCCATCATAATATTCTCTGTCGCCATGAAAGGAATTTCTTTCATAAATCTCTGATAAATAACCTTGTCATAAACAACCAAACCATCTACAACATTAAGATATAAATCCAAAATACCATCTACCGCAAGGAATGCTTCCGGAACGGAAATACGCTTGTTTGCAGAATCGTCCAAGGTTCTCTCAAACCACTGTGTAGCCGCAACAATCGCAGGATTTAATGCATCTACCATAACATAGTTTGCAAGAGAGGCAATTCTCTCACTTCGCATAGGATTGCGCTTGTAAGCCATCGCTGAGGAACCAATCTGATTCTTCTCGAATGGTTCTTCTATTTCTTTTAAGTGCTGCAACAAACGAATATCATTTGAAAACTTATGAGCACTCATGGCAATACCGGAAAGTACATTTAATACTCTTGCATCGACCTTACGGGAATATGTCTGTCCGGAAACCGGATAGCATGCTTCAAATCCCATCTTCTTGGCGATAATACCATCAATCTTGCGAACAGTATCGTGGTCACCGTTAAATAATTCAAGGAAGCTTGCCTGTGTTCCTGTAGTACCCTTCGATCCAAGAAGCTTTTGCTCTTTTATCATATACTCAATATCATTTAAATCCAACAAAAGCTCCTGCATCCAAAGTGTGGCACGCTTGCCAACCGTCGTTGGCTGTGCAGGCTGGAAATGTGTAAATGCAAGTGTCGGCAAATCCTTGTACTTTTCTGCAAATGCAGCAAGCTCGGAAATTACATTAATGAGCTTTTTACGGACAAGCTTGAGTGCCTCCGTCATTACAATAACATCTGTGTTATCACCTACGTAACAGCTTGTCGCGCCAAGGTGGATAATACCGGCTGCTTTCGGACACTGCAAACCATAAGCATGCACATGACTCATAACATCATGACGAACAAGTGCTTCCTGCTTCTTTGCATCTTCGTAATTGATATCGTCCATATGCTCTTTTAACTCAGCAATCTGTTCATCTGTAATACGAGGATTTCCATTCACATCCTTTAAGCCTAATTCCTGTTCTGTTTCTGCAAGTGCAATCCAAAGCTTTCTCCATGTACGGAATTTCATGTCCGGAGAAAAAATATACTGCATCTCCTTACTTGCATAACGCTCTGACAATGGGCTTACATACTTATCGTTACTCATCTTCTGTCTCCTTTATTGAATAATAATGTCGCATAAAAAACTATTATTGATTATGCAACATCGAATGCAAACTGTCAAATCATTTATTTTTTCTTATGATATAATTGTTTTTTTATGAATAATAATTTATAATATTAAATGTGTATAATTTATTCAAACATGGGGGTATTATGGAAGAAAAAAGAAGGTACGAACGTTTACCAATCAAATTAATGTTAGAGGTTTCAAATTTGTTTCGTCAGGACGGCATTAGCCTGGACCTGGAAAATACAGAAATTGAAGTTTTCGATATTTCCAAAGCCGGCATCGGTTTTATGTCTGAAGCGAAATTACCGGACAACTATTACTTCAATGCCAGAATTCAGTTTGAAACAAGCGACGAAGTCATTTTAGCCGTAATCAAGATTTTGTATGTATGTCCAATCGGCAATGCCGGTTACCGATATGGTTGTGAATTCATTGGTCTTCCATCCATGTATGACCGCATTTTCGATGATTACAAAACAATTCTTTAAATCAGAAAGAATTGCACTGCCGCAAGACTGCGGCAAATAATCAGAACCACCGGTTTGAGGTGGTTCTTTTTCTTTTATTTCATATATTCTTTTAATGCATCTTCCCAATGTGCAAATGTAAAATCAGTTGTCATACGAAGCATATAATTATCCAACACAGAGTATGCCGGTCTCTTGGCAGGCGTTGGGTATTGATCGGTTGTAAGGCGATTGACCTTAACATCCATACCTGCATATTCAAATATTTTCTCTGCAAAATCAGCCCAGGAACAATAGCCCTCGCATGTTCCGTGAAATACGCCATAGTTTTCTGTCGGCTCCAACACATGAATCATCTTTGCAAGTTCTTTTGCACTGGTAGGCGAACCGATCTGGTCTGCTACTACACCAACCTCTCCACGTTCCTCGCCAAGTGTAAGCATTGTCTTCACAAAATTCTTACCGTCTCCATATAACCATGCTGTACGGATAATAAAATACTTGGCAGAAAACTGTTTAACAAAATTTTCACCTGCCAGCTTCGTCTTGCCATATGCACCAAGCGGAGCAACCGGGGAAAACTCCGTATAAGGCTCTATCGCACTTCCGTCAAACACATAATCCGTCGATACATGGATCATCTTTGCTCCGATTTTTGATGCTGCAATACTAAGATTCCGAGGGCCGATGGCATTAATCAAAAAAGCAAGATCAAACTGTGTCTCGCAGGCATTTACATTTGTATGCGCCGCGCAGTTAATAATCACATCCGGTCTCTCCTTCTCAACAAAAGAAAGAACCTCGTCAACCTTTGTAATATCAAGTTCTGCAACATCAGTATTGATTAATGTAACATTATCATTTTTGTATTCTTCATTAATCGCTCTGCCAAGCTGTCCATTACAGCCTGTCACTAAAATACGTTTCATAGATTATTCTCCTGATAAACCTCTAAATAATATTTAAGAAACTATTCTTCCTCAGTTTCTGTCTCCTGCTCCGGAACATATTCTTCAAAAACATATTCATTCCCGCCATCTCCAAGCTTGAATGCTTCCGTACTGTCTTTCTTGAATAAAACAATCAAAGTCTGGAACATGAGCTTAATATCAAGCCAGAAACTGTATTCTTCAATATAAAGCAAATCTAATACTAATTTGTCCTTCGGAGATGTATTATACTTTCCTGCAATCTGCGCGTAACCTGTTATACCGGCCTTCACACGCAAACGATATTCATACTCCGGCAAAACAGAAGTATAATTAAAAATGTTCACAAGCATCTCCGGTCTTGGACCAACGACACTCATATCACCCTTTAATACATTGAAAAACTGAGGTATCTCATCAATACGATATTTTCGAAGGAACTTTCCGACACGCGTTACACGGTCATCCCCTTCAACAGCATTGTAATTCTCTACATCCTCTTTCATCGTGCGGAATTTGTAAACGGAAAAAATCTTACCGTCTCTTGTTGCACGATTCTGTTTAAATATTATACTTCCATGATCATCCAGCTTTATCAAAATAACAGCGAAAAGCATTAGTGGAGATGTAAGGATAATCGCTATCGCCGAAATCACCAAATCCATGGCACGCTTAATAATACGCTGTTCCAGCGTAAGTCCTCCTGCATAGTTACCATACATCGACATATCATCCAAAATAACATGTTTCGCACTCTGCTCAATTACGTCGTGCATATCCGGATTAAAGTAAACATTCTTCATATTTTGGTAACAGTACTCAACAATCTCCGAACGCTCTTTAACAGGAACATTATAGATAAATACCGTATCATATTTTACGATATGCTCTTTAAGCTTTGGATCCTTATAGTCCGCAACCTTCGAAATCTGATATTGTAATTTATATTTGTGAATACCTTTCACAATTTCATTCAGACTTCTTTGGGACGATGTAATAATAATACAACTCTCCGGATCATAAATCTTAAAATACAGTGCATTACCGCCATATGCAAATATCATAATTAACAAAATCTGAATACCAAGAATCGGAAGTAATAACTGTGGTTTTTCTAACATAAATGTATGGTTATTCTTCTCATTCGTATTCATCAACGAAAGAGCGAGCATCGAAATAATATCCGTAAAAGTAATCATCAACACAAGCGAATAAACAATCGGACGGCTCTTACGTTTGCCAATATCATATCTTCCGTAAATATTTGAAAACATATAGCTCATTGCAGCAAAAGCTGCAACCGTTACAACAGAAGTTCTGGACAATCGCAAAAGCTGCCAGTTATCGATTGCATATATTCGATAAAACGTCCAAAACAATAACAAGTACATAACTGTTTTCAAAAGGAAAATAATACTTGTCTCTAGTTTTCTAAGTGTTTTTTTCATAGTGAAATCCTATAAGACTTACGCCTCAAACCCCAAATCCTTCATAACCTGTATTACAGAATCAACATGCATTTTGCAAAGTTCATCTGTTTTTGCCTCTACCATCACACGAATCAACGGCTCCGTACCACTCTCTCGTAAAAGAATACGTCCATCATCACCAAGTGCTTCTTCTACACGCTTTGCAGCTGCAAGCACCTGTTCATTCGCCATAACCAAAGCCTTGTTCTTAACGCGCATGTTAACTAACAATTGCGGATAAATCTGAAGTCCACGAACAAGCTCTGACATTTTTTCCTTACGTTCTATCATAACTTCCATAAGCTTTAATGAAGTAAGCACACCATCACCTGTTCTTGCATTTTTTGCAAAAATAATATGTCCGCTCTGTTCGCCGCCCAGGATGAACCCATTTTCCATCATGCATTCATATACATACTTGTCACCGACTGCCGTCTTCTCGTAATTGATTCCGGCAGCATCGAACGCCTTATACAAGCCAAGGTTTGACATTACGGTTGTAACAACTGTGTTGTTTGTTAATCTGCCCTGTTCCTTTAAATAGGTTCCGCAAATATATAAAATCGCATCACCGTCAATCAAATTGCCATTCTCATCAACGGCAAGACAACGATCAGCATCGCCATCATATGCAAAACCCGCGTCAAGGTGGTTATCAATTACAAACTGCTGAAGCTTCTCAATATGGGTAGAACCACATTCATTATTTATATTTGTACCATCCGGCTCATTATTAATCACATAAGTCTTCGCACCAAGCGCGTCAAATACAGCCTTTGCAACCGTAGAGGATGCACCGTTTGCGCAATCAAGACCAATGCGAAGATTTTTGAAAGCGCGTGTCGGAAGTGTCATCAAATAACCAATATAGCGATTACGCCCCATAGAATAATCTGTTGTACGTCCAATGTTCTCTCTTGTAGCAAAAGGAATCTCCGGAATCACGCCATCAATATATTGCTCAATTTCTTCCTCAACCTTAGAATCCATTTTAGAGCCCTGATTATTAATTATTTTAATCCCGTTATCGTAAAACGGATTGTGACTTGCGGAAATCATAATACCACAGTCAAATTCATCTGTTCGCACAATGTACGATACACTTGGTGTCGGTGTGACATGCATAAGAAATACATCTGCGCCGCTTGCTGTTAATCCGGCAACCAAAGAATATTCAAACATATAACTTGAACGTCTTGTATCCTTTCCGATGACAATTCTAGCATGCTCATTTGCCGGCTTGCCCTTGCCAAAGTAATAACCTAAATATCGGCCTACCTTGTAAGCGTGCTCAACAGTCAAATCAATATTGGCTTCTCCACGAAAACCATCGGTTCCAAAATACTTACCCATCGCAAGTACATGCTCCTTTCAAATATAAAAACATTATTCCTATTATATTCCAATTTTCTGAAAATGTAAAGAAATTACCATCCATTCCCCATATCGTCTTCATGATTATCATCCATGTCCTCTTCCGGATCATCATACAAATCAAAAAATGCCTCTGTAATTCCTTCAACAACACTTGGATTTTCCAAACAGATTTCTACAGCCTGCTTGTGATTTGTTATATCTGCCACATTCATATTACCGGCAAACTCGCCATCGATTGTCCAAGGGATTACCTCCTCACTCTCAATATGAACCTTCGTGGCCTTGCAATAAAAAAACATTTCGTTATCTTCCATATTATTTGCCAATATTGCCGCAACAATCTGCTGAACCTCAGCAACATTCTTTGGTGCCTTTATAAAAAGGCAGTCAAATTTGCCATCGTCCAAAGCAACATGCACACTTCCGCGAACGCGAAATCCGGCTACCGAATGTGAATTTGTTATCATTCCATAAATATAATCTCCAGTAATTGTTGCTCCATCAAACTCTGCCTTTAAGCGATAGGCTTTGTAATTTCCAAGATTGCGAATTGCTTCAATGATATAAGCCGAATGACCCATTACCTTTTTCAAGGATTGTTTTGTTCGATATGAAATTTCTGTAAAAATACCAAATGCCGCGATGTACACAAAATATTTATCATTAATCTGACCAATATCGAGATTACAGGAGTTACCGCTCACAATCTGTTTTGCTGCCTCAATTGGTTTTCTCGATATTTTTAAGCTACGCGCAAAATCATTGGTTGTTCCAACCGGAATATATCCAATCGGAACCTTTTTCTCCCCCATTTTCATGTAGCCCGAAACCGTATTTTCCATTGTTCCGTCGCCACCTGCACAGACAATGAGATCATAATCTGCGCCATCTTCGCAGATTTTTCGTTCCGCATCTGTCGGACCGGTTGTCGGATAAACAACAACCTCATACCCGGCCTCAGAAAACACAACAATAATTTCAAATAATTCATTTCGAATAGCAGTTCTGCCTGCCTTCGGATTAACTATAAAGAGAAGCTTTTTTTTCAAGATAGGCCTCCAATCCCTTCTTACGAAGCTTGCATGACGGACAGTTTCCGCATCCTTCCCCTATGATGCCATTATAACAGGTCAACGTTTCATTCCGCACCAAATCAAATCCACCAAGCTTGTCAGCCATTTCCCATGTTTCTTCTTTATCAATCCACATAAGAGGAGTAATAATATCAAACTCATAGTCCATTGCAAGATTTAGTGTAACATTCAACGACTTAATAAACTGGTCTCTGCAATCAGGATAGCCCGAAAAATCACTCTGTGAAACGCCTGTGATAATATCAGATATACCTCTTTGCTTTGCGAAAATTGCAACAAATGTTAAAAACACTAAATTTCGTCCGTCGACAAAAGAATTCGGCGTTCCGGCCTCCGGCGCATTCTCATCCACCTTAATATCCATACGGGTAAGAGAATTTGGAGCAAGCTGATTCAAAAGACTCATGTCAAGAATCGTATGCTCAACACCCATTTTATCGCAGATTTTCTTTGCACATTCAAGCTCTAACTTATGTCTTTGACCATAATCAAACGATACAGCAAGTACCTCATTGTATTTTTTCTTCGCCCACAACAGGCACGTTGTGCTGTCCTGTCCGCCGCTAAAAACTACAACTGCTTTCTCTTTGTTTTTCAAATTGAACACCTCACTTTTTTACAATCATTCTACTTATCATACTTCATTTTTTTATCTTAAATGTATCAAAAGCTGATTTTGTAAGAGCACATCATCCTTAAATTTTCCAAGAAATGTTGTTGTAACCGTCTTGGAACTATTCTTCTTGATTCCTCTGGACGTGACACAGCTGTGACAGCCTTCAATGACAACGGCAACATCCTCCGAACCCGTTACCTTTGTCATAATCGATGCTATATCCGTTCCAATGCGCTCCTGCAACTGTAACCGTCTTGCAACCATATCCGCAATCCGGGCGATTTTGCTAAGTCCAAGCACTTTATCCTTTGGAAAATATGCAACCGAAACCTTCATGTCATACATCAAAGCCATATGGTGTTCACAGTAGCTAAACACCTCGATATCCTTTACAAGTACCATATCTTTGGAATCACCATCCGGCTTTTCAAATGATTTATTAAACATCTCAGCAATCTCATCATTTGAATAATTCATTCCCATAAATACTTCTTCATACATACGTGCAACACGGTCCGGTGTTTCCTTTAAGCCTTCTCGGTCCGGATCATCTCCTAATGCAATCAGTATTCCGCGAACATGCTCGCGAATTGCGTCTTTATCTATAGCCATTTCTATACTCCTTTTCTATCTGGATCCCAAATATATTTATGCAGCTGCAGCTGCAGCTTTTCTCTTGTTCTGTTGTTTTTTATCATAAAATCGACAATTTCAGCCGGTGAAATCTGAGCAAACGCAGAGCTAAAATACACCTGCACCTTATCGTTTAACCTGTAGAAATCAATAATTTCACAAGCCTTTTCAAGATCCGCCTTATCTGTCACAACAAATTTTACACTATCCTTTTTTCTTAAGTGCTCATAATTATCAAGAAGCATATGCTCGCACATGCCGCTTCCCGTCGATTTGTAATCAAGTGTAAATGCTATATCTCCCGGTATATCAATAAACGGTGTTATGTCAACCGCTCCATTTGTTTCGATCTCCACACGAAGCTCTTGATCCTGTCCGAGCAATCGTATTAATTTGTCAATGTTTGGCTGAATCAGCGGCTCCCCGCCTGTAAGCGTTACACATCGTACATTTGTACTCTTCACATAATGATATATATCCGCCTCGCTCATTATCTCATAAGCGACCTTGCTCTCGTTCGCCCATCTTGTATCGCAATACGAGCAATTTAAGTTGCAGCCGGCAAAACGGATAAACGCAGCTAACATACCTGCTTTATGTGCCTCGCCATTAATACTGACGAATTTTTCTACTACACGAAATTCTTCCATACGCTCTCCTTACTTATAGGATGCACAATTATTCGGTGTCTCATAAACAGTTGTCTCTAACACATTATAACCATATGCATTCATCCGGTCATAAAAGTACTTTGCGAAATTTTCTGCCGTTGGTCGAAAATCAACCTGGACTATGCGAAAATCCTCTTCCATCAATGCCAGAAGCGTTTTCTCCTTCAGACTTCCCTTTTCAATAATCAGGCTGTGATCGAAATCATCCGCAATCACGCTCAAATCATCCTTAAGTTTTGAAAAATCCACAAGCATCCCACGATTTGTTCCGTCGGATACGAGCATCTCCCCTCCGATTTCAACAGTAACCTTCCAACGATGTCCATGAATATTGGAACACTTTCCTTCATACCCCTTTAAAAAATGGGCACTGTCAAAGCTTGCATTTGTTTTTAATACATACATATATTGCACTCCTCATATAATCCATAAAACCATATAGCCTTGCCGGCAAGGCCGCAGTGACAAAAAAACCCGTAAGCACGGAAAAGCACTTACGGGTAATAACCATAATGTTGTCCGAGTTTTGTTTTAAGACAGGATGGTACAAACGAACTGTCTTTTGAAATTATACACCAAGGAACTGCTTGACTACCGTTAGCATCTCTTCCTTGTCACATACTGTATCATGACGCACAGGCGCTGTACGGATATCTTCGATTGCCTGAGGAATCTTAACACCGGAAAGCTTCTCTAATTCATCGACCAATTCAAAGTCAGACTGTTTATCATAGTCTGCATCAATCGCATTCATAACACTTCTCGTGAACTTGTATGGACTTGCCGTAGACGCAATCACTGTCGGGAGTGTATCTCCTGTTGCAGCCACATACTTATCATACACAGATGCTGCAACTGCAGTATGTGTATCGATAATATATTTATCGGATTCATATACCTTCTTGATTGTAGCAGCCGTCTCAGCCTCTGTAGCATAATTGCCGTAGAAATCAGCAAGACCTGCCTTCATCTCTTCTGTAATTGTATAAACACCCTGACCGCTAAGTGCCTGCATTAACGCCTTATTCTTTTCAGCATCATTGCCCGCAATTCGGTAAATCAAACGTTCAAGATTGCTTGAAATCAAAATATCCATAGATGGAGAGGTTGTCAAAACAAACTCTCTGTTGCGATCATAGCAGCCTGTCTCGAAGAAATCATATAATACTTTATTTTCATTCGAAGCACATATAAACTTGTTAATCGGAATACCCATCTGTTTTGCATAAAATGCAGCTAAAATATTACCAAAGTTACCGGTTGGAACTACGACGTTGATGAAATCTCCGGCCTTAATTGTTCCATCTGCTACTAATCTTGTGTATGCAAATACATAATAAGCCATCTGCGGAATAAGACGTCCGATGTTGATCGAGTTCGCAGATGAGAACTGGTATCCGTGCTCTGCAAGATACTCGCCAAGTGCCACATCGGAGAACATATTTTTAACACCTGTCTGTGCATCATCAAAGTTGCCTGTAATACCAACTACAAATGTGTTATCGCCCTTTTGCGTAACCATCTGTTTCTCCTGGATTGGGCTCACACCATTCTTTGGATAAAAGACGATAATCTTTGTACCCGGTACATCAGCAAAGCCGGCAAGCGCAGCTTTTCCGGTATCACCTGAAGTAGCTGTCAATATAACAATTTCATTCTTTACATTATTCTTCTTCGCAGATGTTGTAAGTAAATAAGGCAAGATGGAAAGAGCCATATCTTTAAAAGCAATTGTAGAGCCATGGAATAACTCAAGGTAGTAAGCACCGGCCTTCTTTACAAGTGGTGCAATCTCCTTTGTATCAAACTTCTCATCATATGCGCTGTTGATACAATGACGCAACTCTTCCTCCGTAAAATCCGTAAACATAAGCTTCATTACCCGGTAAGCAACCTCGCGGTAATCCATCTTTGCAAGCTCTTCAAGAGAAACATCTAACTGTGGAATAAAATCCGGTACAAAAAGACCACCTTCATTCGCAAGACCTTTTAGAATTGCTTCAGACGCAGTTGCTGTTTCATTGGCATTTCGAGTACTTCTGTATATAAGTTCCATAATCTCTACTCCTTAAAATTTACTATTATTAGCGCCACTATAATACCACAAGTTTTCGCCAAAAACAACATAAATCAGAAAGAATTGCTTCATCTGCAATTCTTTTGATTGCACTGC
>SAMEA3663026__coassemble_277_pt1 | contig 50303 bp, 41 predicted proteins | sample SAMEA3663026__metabat2_low_PE_012 | metagenome-assembled genome bin SAMEA3663026 (sample SAMEA3663026) | pig gut metagenome | biome: pig gut; feature: pig-associated habitat; material: faeces | place: France | collected 2012
AAAGATAAAATATGTGAGTATGTTGACCAAACAGCTTTCGAAATCGGATGATGGAATCATCGCCGAGGAGAAAGCGTCCGGGAACCGTTTTGACGATTACTTGACAGAAACTTTTCTAATATATTATTTGAATTTATTGTTGATTTATTGTATAATATATATTGGTAATTTGCTTGTTTTGAAAATAGTAAAAGAACAAAGGATATTTCTTATGGATGTAAATCACATTAATCCTTTTTTACAGTCAAGCCTTTCTGTTATTCAGGCAGTTACACAGCTTGATTTGACTGTAGGAAAGCCGGAACTTACAAATTTCAAATTAAAAGATAATATGTATGTTATAAAGGTCGGTATTTTCGGTGAGATGGAGGGACAGGCCATTCTTGCATTTGAAGAAGTAAATGCAAAGGATGTTGCTTCCCGTATGATGATGGGTATGCAGGTCAATCAGATTGATGAGCTTGCCGCATCAGCCCTGAATGAATTATCGAACATGATCATGGGGAATACTGCGACTATTTTTTCGACAAAAGGCATTTTAGTTGATATTACAACTCCGGTTGCCTGCATGGGAAATGAAATCAAGATTAAGTCAGAATATCAGGGTATTCGGGTTCCGTTACTTAAGGATGGAGAAGAGTACATTGGATTATACATCGGAACGAATTAAATTGTGGTTGACATCCATTCTTTCGGGTGTTAACATAGCAACTATATTTTTATCTTAAGCTAACAAAAATGTTGTATGTATTGCATACAACGTTTTTTATAATAAAATAGAAATCAAAAGAAAGGGAAAAGAAAATGGGAAAGATTATTGGTGAAGGTATTACATTTGATGACGTTCTTTTAGTTCCACAGTTTTCAAGTGTAATTCCTAACGACGTAGTATTGACAACAAAACTTACCAAGAAAATTACACTTAACATTCCGCTTATGAGTGCCGGCATGGATACTGTCACAGAGCACAGAATGGCGATTGCTATGGCAAGACAGGGTGGTATTGGAGTTATTCATAAGAATATGACAATACAACAGCAGGCGGAAGAGGTTGATAAGGTTAAGCGTTCGGAGAACGGAGTAATTTCGGATCCATTTTCACTTTCACCGGAACATACATTGAAGGATGCAGATGAGCTTATGGCGAAATTCCGCATTTCTGGTGTGCCAATCACAGAGGAAGGCAAATTGGTTGGTATTATTACAAACCGTGACCTTAAGTTCGAGACAGACTACAGCAAGAAGATCAAAGAATCTATGACTTCCGAGAATCTTATTACCGCTCGTGAGGGTATTACATTAGAAGAAGCAAAGCAGATTTTAAGCAAAGCCCGTAAAGAGAAGCTTCCTATCGTTGATGAGAATATGATGCTCAAGGGTCTTATTACAATTAAGGATATTGAGAAGCAGATTAAGTATCCGAATGCAGCAAAGGATGCACAGGGACGTTTGCTCTGCGCAGCGGCTGTTGGTGTTACACCTGATATTTGTGATCGTGTAGATGCTCTTGTGGCAGCAAAGGTAGACGCTATTGTTATTGATACTGCACATGGTCATTCAGAGAATGTATTAAAGACATTTAAGATGATTAAGGAGAAATATCCGGATCTTGATGTAATTGCCGGTAACGTTGCAACGAAGAAGGGTGCACAGGCAATGATTGACATGGGTGTGGATGCTGTTAAGATTGGTATCGGACCTGGTTCTATTTGTACAACACGTGTAGTTGCCGGTATCGGTGTACCACAGGTAACAGCTATTATGGAAGCTTACGAGGCTGCACATGCAGCAGGTATTCCTGTAATTGCAGATGGTGGAATTAAATATTCCGGTGACATTACGAAGGCTCTTGCAGCAGGTGCCAATGTATGTATGATGGGTAGCTTATTTGCAGGTACAGATGAGGCTCCGGGCGATTTTGAATTATACCAGGGCAGAAAGTACAAGGTGTACAGAGGTATGGGTTCTATCGCAGCTATGGAATGCGGTTCAAAGGATCGTTACTTCCAGTCAAATGCAAAGAAGCTTGTTCCGGAAGGTGTTGAAGGTCGTGTTGCATACAAGGGAACAGTAGAAGATACGGTATTCCAGTTGATTGGCGGTCTTCGTTCAGGCATGGGCTATTGTGGAGCCAGAACAATTGAAGATCTTCATGAGCATGCGGAGTTCGTTAAGATTTCGGCTGCTTCATTGAAGGAAAGTCATCCACATGACATCCAGATTACGAAGGAAGCACCGAATTACAGTGTAGAATAATCTATTTTTATCGATAGATGTGTGTATAACGGAAAACCCTCGGTTTGTTTGGTTATTTATCAAATGAACCGGGGGCTTTTTCGTTCAAAACGACATAAATATGTATCAAAAAATGTACAATTAGTTTATGAAATGATATTTACAAGCGACTTGCTTTCATGCTATATTTCCGTTGGATGGTATTCGAGAGGAACTATACCGGAATTTCATAAAGCGATTATCAGACATCGGATTCCTTTTTGGTAGATACAATGTAGTAACGTAATATGCATGATTTGTTCATGCCAAGTAAGGATGGTGATAGTATGAAGGTTGGATTTATTGGCGCCGGCAAGATGGGCTTTACGTTTGGAAAGCACCTTTGTCTTCAATCAAAGCTTGAGCTTGTTGGATATTACAGCAGGCACTTGGAGAGTGCGAAGGCGGCAGCGGAATTTACTGATACGAAATACTATGAGAGTTTAGAGGAACTGGTTTTTGATGCAGATGCTTTATTTTTAACAGTACCGGACGGACAGATTTCCGTGATGGTTGAGCAGTTGGATCGTCTGGGTGCTGTTATGGACGGAAAAATTTTAATTCATACGAGTGGAGCTCTTTCCTCACGTGTGTTTTCTGGTATATCTTATCCGATTTACGGATATTCGATTCATCCCATTTATGCTGTAAACTCAAAATTAACATCTTACAAACATTTTGGTGAATGTTTTATTACCATGGAAGGTCATGCAAAATATTTGGAGATGTTTCAATCACTCTTTGAAAATCTGGGTCACAAAACGAAGGTCATTTCGGCAGAGGACAAAACAAAATATCACAGTAGTGCTGTGTTTGCAAGTAATCTTGTTGTTGGTCTTTACCAGATGGCATCCGAATTATTATCGCAATGTGGCTTTACGCAAACAGAGGCAAAGGATGCACTTTCGACACTGTTTTATAACAATGCAAAAAATATTCTTGCATATGGTACGAAGAAGGCTTTGACAGGCCCTGTAGCCCGCGGTGATATTGAGACAGTTTCTGAACATATGAAGGTGCTTAGCGGTAATTATTTAAATGCATATAAGGCGATTTCGGACTGCCTCATAGAGATTGCGAAACAACAAAAGGCAGATGAAGAAAATACGGAAGTTCAGGAAATAGATGTTTATGGGCAATTACATTCTTTATTTCGAATTAATGGGAGGAACGCATTATGAAAAAGACAGTTATGACTTTTGCAAAAGCAAAGCAAGAACATGAGAAACTAACAATGTTAACGGCATACGATTATTCGACGGCAAAGTTGATTGATCAGGCGGGAGTAGATGCTATTTTGGTCGGAGACTCTCTCGGGAATGTTATGCTTGGATATGAAGATACAATTTCTGTTACGATGGAGGATATGATTCACCATGGTGCGGCTGTGGCAAGGGGAGCAAAGGAGGCTCTCGTTGTTGTAGATATGCCGTTTATGTCATATCAGACCTCTGTATATGATGCGGTTGTTAATGCGGGTCGTTTGATGAAGGAAGCGCGTGCACAGGCTGTTAAGCTGGAAGGAGGCATAGAAGTATGTCCTCAAATTAAAGCGATTACAGAGGCGGGAATTCCTGTTATGGCACATATCGGACTTACACCACAGTCTATTAATGCCTTTGGCGGCTTTAAGGTGCAGGGAAAGAGTGAGGCGCAGGCAAAGAAATTCCTTGAGGATGCGCTTGCGGTACAAGAGGCCGGTGCATTTGCGGTTACAATCGAATGTGTACCGGAAAAGCTTGCTACGCTTGTAACGAAAAAGCTTGCGATTCCAACAATCGGAATTGGGGCAGGAAGCGGATGCGATGGCCAGGTGCTTGTTTATGCAGATATGCTTGGAATGTTCAGTGATTTTACACCTAAGTTTGTGAAACGTTTTGCAAACACAGGGGAAGTTATGACAGCTGCATTTAAGGCTTACATTGATGAGGTAAAAGCTGCGGCATATCCTACAGAGGAACACACATATGCTATCGATGATGAAGTAATCGAAAAATTATACTAATATTTAATTCGCAGAGAAACAGGTGGATTTTTGACCTGGCTGCAGAAAAGAGGATCATATGAAGGTTGTATCGACAATTAAGGAAGTTCGTGAAATTGTTAAGGCATGGAAGGCGGAAGGAAAATCCGTAGGCTTTGTGCCGACGATGGGTTATTTGCATGAGGGACATGAAAGTCTGATTAAGCGTGCAGTAGCAGAAAATGATGTTGCTGTTGTAAGTATTTTCGTTAATCCGATGCAGTTTGGGCCAACCGAAGACCTTGCAAGCTATCCAAGAGATTTAGAGGCTGATTCAAAGCTTTGTGAAGCGGCCGGTGCTAAGCTTATTTTTCATCCGGAACCGGAGGAAATGTATCACGATGGATTTTGTTCCTTCGTAGATATGAACGGCCTTACAAATGCGTTGTGTGGGTTATCGCGTCCAGTGCATTTTAGAGGTGTATGTACAGTTGTAAGCAAGCTTTTCAATATTGTTAAACCGGATCGTGCTTATTTTGGTGAGAAGGACGCACAGCAGCTTGCAGTTATTAAGCGAATGGTGGACGATCTTAATATGGATATTGAAATTATCGGATGTCCTATTATTCGTGAGGCTGATGGTCTTGCGAAGAGCTCACGTAATACGTATCTTTCAGAAGAGACAAGAAAGCAGGCAGTTATTTTGAGCAAGGCAATCTTTATGGGAAAGAAGATGATTGAGGATGGTGAACGTAATCCGAATGTTGTGATTGAAGAGATGAAAAAGCTGATCAATACAATGCCGCTTGCGGATATTGATTATGTAGAAATTGTAGATCAGGCAACTATGAAGAACGTTGAAGTTATCGCCGGAGATATTCTTTGTGCAATTGCAGTACGTATGGGCGGCGAGGCCAGATTGATTGATAACTTCCACATGACAGTATAAAGGAGAAGGCTATGCAGATTCACGTATTAAAGAGTAAAATTCATAGAGCAACGGTTGTACAGGCTGAACTAAACTATGTGGGTAGTATCACAATTGATGAGAAGCTTATGGAAGAGGCCGGAATCTTGGAATATGAGAAGGTTCAGATCGTTGACGTTGATAACGGCAGCCGTTTTGAAACTTATGTAATAGCAGGAAAACCGGGAAGCGGAATGATTTGCCTAAACGGCGCAGCAGCAAGATGCGTTTCTTGCGGCGATAAGATTATCATTATGTGTTATGCTGAAATGACACCGGAGGAATACAGGAATAATAAGCCAAAGGTTGTTTTTGTTGATGATAATAATCAGGTGACACGCGTTACTCGTTATGAGAAGCATGGTCTCTTGGAGGATATGGAATAGGAGGTTTTTATGCTAACGGGAAAGAAAATTGTTCTTGGTGTAAGTGGCGGTATTGCTGCTTATAAGATGGCGAATGTTGCAAGTGCGCTTGTAAAGCTTCATGCAGATGTTCATGTAATAATGACAGAGAATGCAACACATTTTATTACTCCGGAAACCTTTGAAACTTTAACAGCAAATCGTTGTTATACCGATACCTTCGACAGGAGTCTTGCGATTCATGTTCCGCATGTTACACTTGGTTCTACGGCAGATGCGATATTAATTGCACCGGCGACCGCCGATGTTTTGGGAAAAATTGCGCATGGAATTGCTGATGATATGCTTACAACAACCATTCTTCCTGCCACTTGTCCGGTAATGATAGCACCATCTATGAATGTTCATATGTATGAGAATCCAATCGTTCAGAATAACATGAAGCTTCTTGCATCCTATGGTTATGAGATCATTGAAGCGGATGAAGGCTATTTGGCATGCAGAGATATAGGAAAGGGCAAGCTTCCGCCGGAGGATGCTTTAGTTGAGTATGTTGTTCGTGCGTGTGCAAAAGAGAAGGATTTGGCAGGAAAAAAGGTTTTGGTTACAGCGGGAGCCACAATGGAAGCAATTGATCCTGTTCGTTATATTACAAATCATTCAACAGGGAAGATGGGATATGCTTTGGCAAGGCGTGCAATGCTCCGTGGTGCGGATGTTACGCTTGTAGCCGGTCAGACTGCACTTGCCGATCCGTTGTTTGTCAATGTTAAGCGCGTGAAGTCTGCGAAGCATATGTATGAGGTTGTCACAGCGCTTGCTCCGGAGCAGGACATTATTATTAAAGCGGCAGCAGTTGCTGATTACAGACCGGTTAATGTCGCTTTGGATAAAATTAAGAAAAAGGATGGCGATATGTCGATTGCGTTAGAGCGTACCGATGATATTTTAAGTTATCTGGGCTCTCACAAGCGGGATGGACAGTTCTTGTGCGGTTTTTCGATGGAAACAGAGAATATGCTGGAAAATTCAAAGGCTAAGCTTGTTAACAAAAATGTTGATATGATTGCAGCAAACAATCTCAAGGTTGCTGGTGCAGGCTTTGGGACGGACACGAACGTTATGACGCTTATTACAGGGAAAGAGATTGTAGAACTTCCGATGCTAAGCAAGGAAGATGTTGCAGACAAAATTCTTGATATGATAATAGAAAACATGTAATAATAGAAGCATTCAAAGTCATGCATTTTGAATGCTTTTGTTATCTACCGCGCCGCAAGGCCGCGGCCTTGTGGTAAGGGGGATATGAGAAATGTTTTATGAATTAGAAGACACATCAAAGGCAGCAGCGTTGTTTGAAGGCTGGGATGAAACTATCATATGGTCATGTTTGGAACAGGTGATGGGACATGTTTTTGTAGATGATTCGGATAAACCAAAGTCGGCTATGGCAATGCTTGGAGATTTTTGTTTTTTTGCGGGGGAACCAAACCGTGCGTTCGTTGAGTTTAAGCCGCAATGTTGCAAACAGGGTTTTATGATTATGGTACCGCAAACGAGAGCCTGGGGTGGATTGATTGAACTTGTATATCCAAAGAAGTTAACAAAAAAGACGCGATATGCGATAAAAAAAGAACCTGCTGTATTTGATACAAAGAAGCTTCAAAGGGCAATCGAAGACGCCCCTTGCAATGTTACACTTCGTATGATTGATAAGGAGCTTTTTGATTTTGTAAAAGGAACTTCCTGGACAAGAGACTGGACTTCACAATACGATTCGTTTGAACAGTATGAAGCACTCGGGGCCCTTGGCGTTGTACTCATGAAAGATGGCAAAGTCGTTTCCGGTGCATCTGCATATTCCGTATATAAAAAGGGGATTGAAATTGAAATTGACACAAAAGAAGAATACCGACAAAACGGATATGCATATTTGTGTGCTTCAAAGCTTATTCTGGAGTGTCTGAAACGTTCAAAATATCCAAGCTGGGATGCAGCGAATCTTCATTCTGTTGCGCTGGCTGAGAAATTAGGATATCATTTTGACCATGAATATACAGTATATGAAATAGTAGGATATTAAACGAGGATTTTATGTTATCACATTCGGATTTTTCAAAATTGTTAAACAGCTGTGAGACTACGATTAACGTAACGAACAAGCGATTATATAATATTGTTAATGACTACAGTGCTATCACGAGAGAGCTTTGTAATGCGTATAAGATAATATGTGATACGAAAGCCAAGGTAATTCTTGAAAAAAAGGATTTGGAAGAATTAAATGCAAACAGGGATAGCATTCGTATTAGTGTATTACGCGAAGCGGGCTTCCATAATATTTACCAGCTGCGCGATTTTAATACGTCTGCACTCCAGAGTATCAAAGGTATAGGGGAAGAAAGTGCAAAGAAAATTGTCGAAAATGTACAGCGAATGTATGATAAGGCAGTTGCGGAAGCAGGCTTTCGTCTGGATTATGACCATAGAAATCCGGCGACGGATGAGTTTGTCAGACTTATGTATTTTGGTATGCATGGGAAGAAAATCTATGATGAAGCTATGCCGTTTGCCCTCACCTCGCATGAGCGAAACACAAAGACATTACGCATACTAAAGGAGAACACGACACTTTTTAAGTGGATGATCTATAATCGCGAAAAACGCGAATACTATGAGCGATATCTAAAAAATTACACGACATACATTAACAATGACTATTTGCCAAAATGCAATCAATATAATCAGGAATACGGTGTGGTTCGTAACGTGGCTCTTGAAACATGCTGGAAGGATTTCCTGAGTAATCCGGTTCAGTATTATGGCTTTTTGGAGATGTTGGTAGGCGTCCGAAAGATTTTCTATGAAGATGCCAATATGAGTGCCATGCCAACGGATTTGATTTTATCCATCGAGGACACCGAACTGGATTTAGAATATTTGGATGCGAATCTTCGTAATTATCAAGATTTTGGTACAAAATTCATTGTTCACCAAAAAAGAGTTCTCCTTGGAGATGAGATGGGACTCGGTAAGACAATGCAAGCAATTGCTATGATTTGTCATCTGGTCAAACAGGGTAAAAAACGCTTTCTTGTGGTTTGTCCTCTCAGTGTGTTGGTGAACTGGGTACGTGAAATCGATAAGTTTACAAAGCTTGATGTTATTGAAGTATATGGGGATAACTGCGAGAAAGAATTTGAACAGTGGAATACAACGAACTGCATAGGTGTAACTACATATGAGACGCTTAAGAAAATGAATTTTCTGGAACGTGGAGTGTTGGATCTTCTTATTGTTGACGAAGCACATTATGTGAAGAATAAGGATGCCGTTCGTTCGAAGAATGTTTACCGACTGACAAATTCATCAGAGTATGTTTTGTATATGACAGGCACTCCGATGGAAAACAATATTGATGAGATGAAAGGCCTTCTTGGCGCTATCAATAATGAATATACAGACAAGCTTATGGATTATGACCACATGTCATCTGCTCGTGATTTTAAGATAGCGATTGCACCAATTTATTTGCGCAGAGTTCGTGAGGATGTGTTAAAAGAACTGCCGGAGCTTATTGAGAAGGAAGACTGGCTTCTTATGAATCACACTGAAGAAATGGCATATCGTGAATCCCTTATGGCTGAAAACTTTATGCGGGTGCGACGCCTTTCCTGGAATTTGCCGGACATCAAGGATTCTACAAAGGCGAGTCGTCTGCTTGAAATTTGTGAGGAGGCTGAAAAGGATCAGAGAAAGGTTCTTGTTTTCTCGTATTTTCGAGAGACGCTTACAGCTGTAAGTAATTTGTTAGGTTCCAAATGTGTTGGCGTTATTACCGGTGATATTCCGGCATATAATCGACAAAAACTTGTTGATAAGCTTGCCGAAAGTGAGAATGGCTCCGTGTTAGTTGCCCAGATTGAAGCGGGTGGTGTCGGATTAAATATTCAGTCTGCCAGCATTGTGATATTTTGTGAGCCACAGTTTAAACCATCGATTGAAAATCAGGCGATTTCCAGAATTTATCGCATGGGTCAGGCAAGAAGTGTTGTTGTGCACAGACTTTTGATGTGTCAGACAATTGATGAGGGAATTCTTCGGATTCTCAAGGAAAAGCAACTGCTGTTTGACCGATTTGCAGACGAGTCGGCGATTGGTGCAGAGGAGATGCGGTTAAATGAGACAGAAGAATTAAAGAAGCTTGTGGCACAGGAAAAGGAGCGACTTGGCATTAAACTTTCTGAGCAACCGGAGACACAACCGGAAACGGATGTATAAAATAATCAACGAGGTGAGAAATGTATACAATAGGTATTTGAAAACGAATAGCATTTCAAGTTGTAAACCGATTGCAAATATGATAAAATATTAGAAGTATTTTTTGACAAGGAGAGTCATGGTAATGGAACAATATAAACAGGAATTTATTGAATTTATGGTTGAAAGTGATGTTCTTAAGTTTGGCGATTTTACATTAAAGAGTGGTAGAAAATCTCCTTTCTTTATGAATGCAGGTGCTTATGTAACAGGCACACAGCTCATGCGTTTGGGCGAGTACTATGCGAAGGCTATCCATGACAAGTACGGAGATGATTTTGATGTTTTATTTGGACCGGCATATAAGGGAATTCCAATCAGTGTTGTAACAGCTGTTGCTTACGCAAAACTATATGGAAAAGAAATCCGTTATTGTTCAGATCGTAAAGAAGAAAAGGATCATGGCGCAGATAAGGGAAGCTTCCTCGGCACAAAGCTCAAGGATGGCGACCGCGTTGTTATGATTGAAGATGTAACTACATCCGGCAAGTCAATGGAAGAGACGGTACCAAAGGTAAAGGGCGCTGCAGATGTTACGATCGTTGGTTTGATGGTTTCATTGAATCGAATGGAAGTCGGTCTTGGCGGAGAGAAGAGTGCCTTAGAGGAAATTCAGGATACATATGGTTTTCCTGCCAATGCCATCGTATCAATGGCAGAGGTAATTGAACATTTGTACAATCGTCCGTGTAACGGAAAGATTATTATTGATGACAGCCTGAAGGCTGCTATCGACAATTATTATGCACAATATGGCGCAAAATAAGGAGGTATTTATTAATGGAAAAGTTATATCAAAAAATGAATCAGGTTGGTGTAAGTAGTCTTGTGTTTGGTATCATTACAATTGTGTTTGGTATTGGTTTAGGCATTGTTATGATAGTAAATGGTGCACGTTTATTAGGTGGTAAGAGAGAGATTACCTTTTAGGTGAGGTTATGCAGGATTATATAATAACGTATTCGAAACGACGTTTTTATCCTTTGAATCCAAAGCTTGAGGATATTTGTGTTGAGGATATAGCGCATGCGCTTTCTATGCTGTGCCGCGCCAATGGTCACTATGACAGCTTTTATTCTGTTGCTGCGCATAGTCTGAACTGCTATGAGGAAGCCCGTTCAAGACGTGAGTCATCGAGGGTTTGTATGGCTTGTCTTTTGCATGATGCTCAGGAAGCCTATCTTTCGGATGTGACAAGGCCGGTTAAGCAGCATTTGCCGGAATACAGTGTGTATGAAGACCGCTTGCAGGAAGCGATTTATGAGAAGTTTCTCGGAGGACCATTGAACGAATATGAATCAAAGGTTGTCAAAGTAATTGATGATGCAATGCTTTATTATGAGTTTTATGAGTTTATGGCCGAAAAGCTTTTGGAGGAGCCACCCTATGTTGCGGCGACTCCGGATTTTTATCGCGGAACAATGCGACAGGTTGAGCAGGAATTTATAAATGTTTTCCGTTCAATCGATTTGGAAGATACTTCCCAACAGAAGAACACAATTAAATGGATTCATTAAAGGAGGATTATATGAACAAAAAAAGTATGATTATCGGAGCAATTGTTGTTGCTCTTGTAGCAGTTTCCAAACTGGGATTTGCACCGGAAAGTGGTGCAGGCGCGATAATATTAAACTTGATTTTTATCGTTGCCGGTTTTGTGATGCTTATTAAGGGAGCCGATATTTTTGTTGAAAATGCATCGAAAATCGCTATGAAGTTTAATATACCACAGATGGTCATCGGACTTACAATTGTTGCATTTGGAACATCGCTTCCGGAGGCGGCTGTTAGTATCAAAGCTGCATTATCAGGCAATGCCGGTATTACGGTTGGTAACGTTGTAGGCAGTAATATTATGAATGTGCTTTTGATTCTCGGTGTGTCATCGTGTGTTGCAGCATTAATTATCAAGAAAAACACACTTCGCATTGAAATCCCGTTTGTTATTCTTGTTTCCATATTGCTCTTAGCTCTTGGAGTGATGGGGGATAGCTTATCAAGAATGGATGGTGTTATCTTTGTACTGTTGCTTGCAATTTTCATGGTTTATTTGGTTTATTCTGCGAAGAATGGGCAAGCTGATGAAGATGAGGCAACTGTGCTCACAGAGAAAGATACAATGCTGAAGCTTTTGCTTTTTGTTGTTCTCGGTGCTGCAAGTATTGTAGTTGGCAGTGATGTAACTGTTGATGCAGCAAGCTTTGTTGCAGCAGAATTCGGTATGACACCACGCTTGATCGGACTTACAATTGTTGCATTCGGAACTTCGTTACCGGAGCTTGTGACGTCAGTAACAGCTGCCAAGAGAGGCAAAACAGATATTGCGATTGGTAATATCGTTGGAAGTAATATTTTCAATATTTTGTTTGTCGTTGGTGTATCTGCAATTATCACACCGATTGCATTTGAGAACGCATTTATTAAAGATACAATTGTTGCAATTGCAGCGGGTGTACTTTTGCTCATATGTGTTTTTCCGAAGAAAAAGCTTTCACGTGCAGGTGGTGTGACAATGCTTGCCTGTTATACGGCATATTTTGTGTATATTTTGTATACAAATTACGCATCATAATATAGAAAAACTCGCGTCTTTTATGTGGTTGATTTGTGACCTTGTGGTGGGAAGTTTTAACAGAAGGAATTGCTGATGTAGCAATTCTTTCTGTTTATAGGAAGGTGAAATAATATGGAAAATAAAGGAATCGGACTTGTTTTAGAAGGTGGCGGTATGCGAGGAATGTATACGGCAGCTGTTTTGGATGTTTTTTTGCAACAGGGCATTGATGTGCAGGGTGTCGTTGGAGTATCGGCCGGTGCTATTCATGGAACGAATTATATTTCAAAGCAGATTGGACGCGGTGTGCGTTACAATCTGAAATTTATTCATGATAAGAGATATATGAGCTTTCGCTCACTAATAAAAACAGGAGATTTGTTTAATAAAGAGTTTTGTTATGAGACAATACCAAATGAATTAAATCGGTTTGATTATGAGACATTTAAAAAACGTGCAAAAGAGATTCCGTTTTATGTGACTTGTACAGATGTTGAGACCGGAAAAGCGCAGTATATTCGTTGTATGGATTTAGCTGACGATATGGATTATTTGCGAGCATCTGCATCTTTGCCGCTTGTTTCAAAGATTGTGGAGAAAGACAATATGAAGCTTTTAGATGGAGGAACAGCAGACAGTATTCCAATCAGATTTATGAGAGAGCAAGGATATCAGAAGAATATTGTTGTTTTGACACGGCCGGAGGGCTATATTAAGAAACAGGACAAGGCAATCAGACTTTTAGCAATGGCTTTCAAAAAGTATCCTGAATATGTCGAAGCCTGCAGACACCGTTTTGAACAGTATAATGAATGTATTAAGGAATTAGAGCGCTTAGAACAGACAGGCGAAGTGCTTATTATCAGACCAAGTCGTAATATCAAAATCGGACGCACGGAAAAAAACAAAGAAAAGCTTAAATTTATGTATAAGCTTGGACGATATGACACGCTTAAAAAACTGCAGGAGATTCGTGATTATTTAAACGGATAGTTCGTTGCAGTTATTCACAAAAAAGCCTTGAAAGTATATGACAGATAATATGTCAATACATTCAAGGCTTTTTTGTTATTCCTTTTCTGCGCTTTGTTGGATTAATTCGGTTAATTGTGTATCAGAAAGCGGACGCGAGAAGAGGTAACCTTGCAAAATATCACATTCCTGAGATTTGAGAATTTCAAGCTGGTCATTAATCTCAACACCTTCTGCGATGACTGAAATATTCATTTTGTGAGCAAGATTGATAATGGAATCAGCGATGCATTTATCCTTTTCATTCTCGCAAATTCCATCAATGAAGGATTTGTCGATTTTTAATGTATCAATTGGAATCTGTGTCAAATAATTAAAGGATGAATAACCGGTTCCAAAATCGTCAAGTGCAATTGTAACACCAAGGGATTTGATTTCATTAATCAATATTAAGTTATGCTCGAGAGAGTTCATGAGTACGCTTTCTGTAATTTCGATTTCCAGATTTGATAAATCCATACCGGTTACACTTGGAATCGATTTGATGACATCAACGATGTGATCATCCTTAAGCTGTGTAGTTGAAACATTTACAGAAACCTTAAATGGTCCATAGCCTTGATTGATTAAGCTTTGATTGAACTTACAAGCTTCGTATAATGCCCATTCTCCAAGAGCAACAATGGCACCACTGTCTTCCGCAATAGGGATAAACTCTGCCGGAGAGATAAGTCCGACAAGCTCGGAATTGATACGCATAAGTGCTTCAAAGCCGGTAATTTTACCTGTACGAATGCATTGTTGAGGCTGATAATTCAGATAAACCTCGTTCTTGCTGATAACGTTCGCAAGAATGTCTGCAAGATCATTTTTACGATTGAAGTCATCTTCCATATAACTGTTGAAAAATCGATAGTTATTCTTGCCCGTTGTTTTGGCACTGTACATTGCAATATCAGCATTCTTAATTAATTCACTTATAGAAAGACCATTATTGGGGAAAAGTGAGATACCGATACTCATGGAAACGTGAGCGGTTTCACCATCCAAATTAAATGGAAACTGTACGATATTTACAAGCTTTGCAGCGAAATCCTTGAGTTCCTGAATCGATTCATAGTTTGATTTGAAAATCAAAAATTCATCACCACCGGTTCTGGCTAACAAATCATTTTTGTCTGTATATGAGTTTAATTTGTTGGCTACCTGTTGCAACAGCATATCACCATAATCGTGACCGAGTGTATCATTTACATTTTTGAAATTATCAAGGTCAAGGAAAAATACAGCATGGTGGTCAAGTGTTGAACCATTGTCATTCAGTGTTTTGTTAGCAAATTCAAGAAACGCAACGCGGTTATATAAACCTGTCAAATCATCATGATATGCTAATTGTTCGATTTTGTTGTAGTTTTCTTTTATTTCTTTTTCGCTCTTTTCAAGTGCTGCTTTCGATTTGTTTAATTCTTTGTAGTTCGTTGAGATGATATTCATCATGGAGTTAAAGTTGTCAGATAATTCTCCAAATTCATTTTTTGTCTGGATATCGGAAATTACATCCAGATTACCGGCTGTTGCTTCCGCCATAACATTATTCAATGAGATGATAGGAGTGGTGTATTTGTTTACAAGCAAACGACTGACAGATATAGCAATGATAAGCATAAGTGCTAAAGTCACTATCAAGGTGATAGGAAGTAATGTTGTAATCTGTTTATATTGCTCATTGTCCTGATGTAGGATGTAAAGCCAGTCTAAATCATCAATCATATAGTAACCATAAATGTCTTTTAAAATACTGCCGGATGTATTTAAAAAACCGCTCTCTGAGTTTCCTTCGAGAATATCAAGTGCCTGCTGTTCAAGCGACGTGTCTCCGGACAGACCGGTCGCACTAAATAAATAATCGCCGTTTTGTGTCAATATGAATGCATCACCATTTTTAGGCATAAAAGCACCAAAATATTCGGATGTAATATTTGCCCGAAGAAGGCCAACAATTTCGTTTTTGACATAAACAGGTGTAATTAATTCGATACTTTGTGCATCTTTATTAATGTTTGAGGATTTTAGAATTGTTGTACGAGTGATGGAAGAAATGGATTTTGACATAAATTCATCCCAGTCTCCCTGATTGGAATTGTTATCAGAACCTGTGATATAATAACCATTAATATCATATAAATAGAATTTAACGGTATTTTTCATGTAGGTGGATGTCTCAGAAAGAAGGGTGGTAACAGTATCATAATAGACGGAGTCAACACCGAGAGATGTTCCGTTGTAGCTCTCCAGCAGAATATTCTGAATGTTGCTTGCGTTAGATAAACCTTCGATTTCAGCAATTTGAACATTTATTTGGGCATAAAAACCTTCGCCGTAAGTCGTCGCAAGCTTTGTTGCAGAATCCTCGGCGAATTTGATGTATTTGTTGTATGATAATATGTATGTAAGGATTGTCAGGAAGATTAACGGCAATGAAGCCAAAAGAATCAGTGACAATCGAAGAGAACTTTTAATTGACATATTATGATTCCACCTTCATATGATTGTGTGTAACTGTCCAGTTGGCTTCATTATATAAAATTTTTGTTCTTTTATCAACAGATATTACATGAAAATAAACAGGTTTTTTAAAATTAAGCATTGACATAATATTTGCGATACTGACTTGGTGAACAGCCTTTGTATTGCTTAAATACACGGTTAAAGGTCGATATACTCTTAAAACCTGATTGATATGAAATTTCTGTAATGTTGAGGTCAGAATCAGCCAAAAGTGCTTGCGCACGTCGAATGCGCTGGTGTGTAAGAAATTCGATGTAGCTTAGGCCTGTAGCAATTTTGAAAATGCGGGAGAAGTAGTATGTACTAAAGCCGATGTAATCAGATACTACTTCAAGCGTAAGCGGCTGGTTGCAGTTTTCTGTAATATAATCGCAGGCGAGTTTGATTTTGCGGTTTGTTTTTGGACTTGCTTCGAAATCAAAGTCAGTCGATTCTTCTGCGACAGCAGACAGATGGCGACCAAAATTCATAAATAATTCGTAAATGTATATGACCGATTCTACACCGCTGAAAACATCATTGCTTTCCTGAACTTGAAAAATACGTCCGATATGAGAATGCATATCATCTGCAAGTGCAGGTTCTTCGGAATGTGATATTAAATGCTTTGTGCGGAAAATATGAATAAATGGAGCAAAATCCGGCAACTCGTTAAAAATCGTAGATGCAAATTGAAGACCAATCAGTGCATTATCTTCGTTGGCAAGAATTTCGTGAAGCTCACCGCCCCAAATGAGTAAAACATCGCCGGGTAACAGCTCATAGATATTTTGATTTATTGATACTGCATGAGGAACCGTTGTTTCAACAGAAGATGGCAAAGCAATGATTTCAATCTGGTTATGCCAATGAAGCTCAAAGGTAGCCGGACATGATTTTATGACATTAATCGTTTTTTTCAATAAAATTTTTTCGTATTTATCAATTTTTGCCATTATTCATTCTCCTTTTCACTGTTTTCTTTTGTAAAAAGTACAAAAAAATGCATTTATTGTCAAGATAAAGCAATAAATACTTGTAATTTATAAGAATAATTGCAAGAAATGAGCATCAAATATAATATATTGAGCAGAATTGTTGACAATTTATAGCAATGATTTTGATGTGTTCAGATTTGGGTTATATTTAGCTTGATTTTGTTGCATTCTTTTTGTTTTTTGTGTATAATGAATTTAGTTTTTGTGGCAAAGGAGGAAAAATATGTTTGGTGTATATTTTGGCAAATATTTGCAAGATATCGGTGTCCTGACCGAAGAGCAATATGAAGATATTATAGAGACTAGCAGACATGCACGAGTTAAGATGGGGTTGCTTGCTGTCAGTGAGGGTTATATGTCAGAAGCACAGGCCGAAGAAGTGAACCGTTTGCAGGCAATGCAGGATGCAAGATTTGGTGATATTGCTGTTGGTAAGGGATATCTTACAGAAGAACAGGTTTCTTCTTTGCTGAAGAAACAGGGAGATTCCTATTTGCTTTGCGTTCAGACATTAGTAGAGAAGAAGCTTCTTACGCTTGAGGAGATTCAAAAGCATCTGAATCACTATAAGCGTTCAGAACGTTATACATCGCTTGATATTGATGCACTTAAGAGTTCTGATGTTGATCGAATTATACAGATATATTTACGTGATACATCGGTACCGACTGTTGTTAAGGATTACGTAGCGTTGTTGGCACGTAATATTATTCGTTTTGTTGATAACAAGGTACGTTTTGAAAGAATCTCAAGATGTAATACATTCACATCAAAGGCAATTGCAAGCCAGTGCTTCTCGGGTGATTATGAGTTATTCATCGGCATTTGCGGTGATGCGAATTTGCAGATTGGTTCTGCTTATGCCAAGGAAGAATTTGAGAAGATTGATGAAGATTGTCTGGATTCTGTATGCGAATTGATTAATGTATGTAATGGTTTGTTTGCATCAAAGCTTAGCCAGGAGGATATTCAGATTGATATGTTACCTCCGAACATGTATACAGAGGTTACTACTGTGAGTTCAGATGGTATGATGTTCTCGTTACCTTGCTTTGTTAAGGGACAGAGAGCGGACATTGTGATTTGTATGGAAACAAAATGGAGCATTAGCTAAAACACAGGAGGGTACTTTTTATGGCAAACATATTGATAGTAGATGATTCTCGTACATCAAGAAGAATTTTACGTAGTATTTTGGAAGAAGATGGTCATGTGATTGTCGGAGAAGCTACAAATGGTCAGGAGGGATTTGAACAATATATGTCTCTCAAGCCGGATATTGTTACAATGGATATTACAATGCCGGTTATGACAGGTGTTGAAGCTTTGAAGAAGATTATCGAAGCAGACAGCAATGCAAAGGTTGTTATGGTTTCTGCAGCAGGACAGCAGCATAATATGTTAGAGGCTGTTCAAAGTGGTGCGGCAGATTTCATTTCTAAGCCATTTGATGTTGATACGATTAAGAATATGGTTAAGAAAATCGTTGGATAAAGGATTCCACAGAAAAGCCACTCGTAAGGGAGTGGCTTTTCGTGTGATATATAGCAAGAGTTATTGAGGATAATATTTATGATTGAAACAGTAGTATCGGTTGATTTGATGGTTGAGGAGGAGCTCAAGGTCAAAAAAAACCGACTTGCACCGGATTTTCCGAATGGTAGTGAAAAACGAATTTGTATCGTTTCCGGATTGTATGGAGACGAACTTCAGGGTCAATACATTTGCTATGAGGTAATTCGGAGAATTAAAAGCAATTATGATAAATTAAAAGGGATTGTTGATGTATACCCGAGTGTTAATGTTATGGGTCTTGATTCAAGAACAAGAGAGATTCCGGGTTCGGGTATGGATATGAATACGTTGTTTCCGGGGTCGAAATCCGGTGCACTTGGTGAATATACGGCATCTTGTATTTTTGATGATATTTGTGGAGCTGATGTTTGTATTGACTTGCACGCAAGTAATGTTTATATTCATGAAGTACCACAGGTACGTATGAATGATGACTGTGTTGATAAGGTTATGCCATTTGCAAAGCATATGAATGTTGATATGGTATGGATTCATCCAAGTACATCTGTACAGAATGGCAGTCTTGCATATTCGTTAAATAATGCCGGTGTTGCATCGATGGTAATTGAATCCGGTGTTGCCTTTCGTATTCAAAAACAATACTGTGAACAGATTGTTGACGGCTTGTTTTCTCTTATGAAATATATGGGTATTTGGGATGGCGATGCTGTGGATGCGAAGGAAGGCATTGTGACGGATGATTCCCGCATTTCCTATATCAATGCCGAAAGCAGTGGCATATTTATCCCGGATGTTTCGGTATATGATACCGTTACTAAAGGAACTCAGATCGGAACAATTGTCAATGTACTTACAGGTTCAGTGGAAGAAGTTGTCTGTGCAAACAAAGATGGTATGATTTGTTCATTAAGAGATTATCCGGTGATTGAAGAGGGCTCGTTACTTGCCAGAATTGTGGGGGATATCAATCATGAATAAAGAAGTTATTTTTTCTATGAATACTGCTTTTCGAGGTGAGTATACGCTGCATGGTTATTCCTTTGGCGAGGGCGATAAGGCTGCATGTATTGTCGGAGCGATGCGTGGTAATGAATACCAGCAGTTGTATATTTGTTCCCTGCTTGCAAAAAAGCTGAGTGAGCTTGAGGCACAGGGCAATATTTCCGCTCAAAAAGAAATTTTGCTCATTCCAACACTGAATTACAGTTCTATGAATGCAAAGAAAACAAAATGGATTGCGGATGATTCTGATATCAATCGTTCATTCCCGGGCAATCCGCACGGAACAGCGACAAGTCGTATTGCAGCAGCGCTTTTACAGCGAATCAAGGATTATTCGTATGGAGTTCAGTTTGCAAGTTTTTATTTGCAGGGCGAATCCATTCCGCATGTTCGTATGATGGAGACCGGAAAAGAGAGTGTAAGTCTTGCGAATTTATTTGGTATGCCATATGTGCTTACGGGCATGAATCGGGCATTTGATACTGTTACATTAAATTACAATTGGCAGGAGCTTGGCACACAGGCTTTTTCAATCTATTCAGCAACAACAGAGACAATTGATGATGAAAGTGCTATGATGGCTGTATCTTCGGTCTTGCGTTTTTTGACAAGAATGGGTATTATCAAGTATGATTGTCATGGTGGATATATTTCTACAACATTAAGAGAGCAGGAGCTTGTTTCAATACGAGCGGAAGAGGCCGGTTTTTTCCGTAAATTAGTTGGCGTTGACCGGGAGGTTAAACGCGGTGAAGTATTAGCAGAAATTATTAATCCAATGGATGGAACGGTGAAGGCTTCAATTTTGGCTCCGACAGATGGTATTGTATTTTTCTGTCAGGATGCGCCGATGGTGTTCCAGAATACAGTCATTTATAAGATGATTCGTAGAATGCACCATTAACACATAAGCTAAGAACATCTGTATTTTAATACAGATTGTCTATATAAGGAGGTCAATTATGAGTAAGGTAAGAAGAATCTACGTTGAGAAGAAGGCAGATTATGCTGTAAAGGCAACAGAGTTGAAGCAGCAGTTCAAGGATTATCTCGGCGTAAAGGTTGATGATGTAAGAGTTCTTGTACGTTACGATATGGAAGGCGTATCAGATGACACTTACAGCAAGGCGAAGGTGACAGTTTTCTCTGAACCGCCAATTGACATTGTTTATGAAGAGACACTTCCTATGGACGCGAATGAAATCGCATTCTCACAGGAATTTCTTCCGGGCCAGTTCGATCAGAGAGCAGATTCTGCGGAGCAGTGTGTAAAGCTTTTGAACGAAGAGGAAAATCCGGTTATAAAATCAGCAACGACTTACGTTATTGCGGGCACAGTTACACCAAATCAGCTTGAGGCAATTAAGGATTACGTTGTGAATCCTGTAGATTCACGTATTACAGATGAATCAAAGCCCGATACATTAGTATCCGTTTACGATGAGCCTGCAGATGTAATTATTTTTGATGGATTTAAGGACATGCCGGAGGCAGACTTAAAGAAATTATATGATTCTCTCGGTCTTGCAATGACATTCCAGGATTTCTTACATATTCAGAATTACTTCAACAAGGATGAACAAAGAGACCCATCTATGACAGAAATTCGTGTTCTTGATACATATTGGTCCGATCACTGTAGACATACGACCTTCTCTACAGAACTTACCGATGTAAGCTTTGATCAAGGATATTACAGCAAGCTGTTAAGTGATACATATGATCGATATATCGAAGCAACAAAAACGATGTATGCAGGACGGGATGATAAGTTTGTTTGTCTTATGGATCTTGCACTTATGGCAATGAAGGAGCTTCGTAAAGCAGGCAAGCTTGAGGATATGGAAGTTTCAGATGAGATTAATGCCTGTTCCATTGTTGTTCCGGTAACAATTGATGGTGTTGAGGAAGAGTGGCTTGTAAGCTTTAAGAACGAAACGCATAACCACCCGACGGAAATCGAACCATTTGGTGGTGCGGCAACTTGTCTTGGCGGTGCTATCCGTGATCCGCTTTCAGGTCGTTCTTATGTATATCAGGCTATGCGCGTAACCGGTGCTGCGGATCCTACAGTTTCACTGAAGGATACTATGAAGGGTAAGCTGCCACAGCGAAAGATTGTTAAGGTAGCTGCACAGGGTTATAGTTCATATGGTAATCAGATCGGTCTTGCGACAGGTCATGTAAATGAAGTTTATCATCCGAATTATGTTGCAAAACGTATGGAGATAGGTGCTGTTATGGGTGCAGCTCCGAGACGTTGCGTAAAGCGTATGACATCCGATCCGGGAGATATTATTATCTTGCTTGGCGGTCGTACAGGACGTGACGGTTGTGGTGGTGCAACCGGCTCTTCTAAGGCACACACAGAAAGTTCTATTGATACATGCGGTGCGGAGGTTCAAAAGGGTAATGCTCCTACAGAGCGTAAGATTCAGCGTTTGTTCCGCAGAGAAGAGGTTGCTTCCCTTATCAAGAAATGTAATGATTTTGGTGCAGGAGGTGTCTCTGTTGCAATCGGTGAGCTGGCAGACGGTCTTCGTGTAGATCTTGATAAGGTACCAAAGAAGTATGCTGGTTTGGATGGTACAGAGCTTGCTATTTCAGAGTCTCAGGAGCGTATGGCAGTTGTTGTTGATCCAAAGGATGTGGATGCAATGCTTGCTTATGCCGCAGAAGAGAATCTGGAGGCTGTTCCGGTTGCGGTTGTAACTGAGGAACCAAGACTTGTCCTTAGCTGGAGAGGTAAAGAAATTGTTAACTTAAAGAGAGCTTTCCTTGATACAAACGGAGCACATCAGGAGACCACAGTTAGTGTTGAACTTCCGGATGCGGATCATAAATATTTCGAAGAAAAGAAGGATACATCGGATGTCAAGAAGCTTTGGCTTGACACATTGTCTGATTTAAATGTCTGCTCGCAGAAGGGACTTGTTGAGATGTTTGACGCATCCATCGGTGCGGGAACTGTTACAATGCCTTATGGCGGTAAGTATCAGTTGACACCGACACAGACGATGATTGCAAAGCTTCCGGTTCTTCGCGGAAAAACAGATACCGTTACAATGATGAGCTATGGTTTTGATCCATATCTTTCAAGCTGGAGCCCATATCATGGTTCTGTCTATGCGGTACTTACATCTGTAGCAAAGATTGCTGCTTCCGGTGGTGATGTGAGTAAGATTCGTCTTACATTCCAGGAATATTTTAAGAGACTTGGCACGGATCCTTATCGTTGGGGTCAGCCACTTGCAGCATTGCTTGGTGCATATGATGTTCAGCTTGGTCTTGGACTTCCATCAATTGGAGGTAAGGACTCTATGTCAGGTACATTTAATGACATCGATGTTCCGCCGACGCTTGTATCTTTTGCGGTTGATGTTGCCAGCTACATGAATGTTGTAACACCGGAACTTAAGAAGGCCGGAAATGTACTTGTTAAGTTCAATGTTGATAAAGATGAATACGATATGCCTGATTATCAGGATGCCCTTGATAAGTATGGAAAGCTGTTTGAGGCAATAAAAGCCGGTAATGTTGAGTCTGCCTATGCAGTAGGCTTTGGCGGTATCATTGAAGCAGTCAGTAAGATGGCATTTGGTAATAAGCTTGGTGTTACACTTGACGCAGGTCTTTTGGCAGATGAGCTTGTTGAAAAGGATTACGGTTCTATTATCCTTGAAGTAACAGAAGATAATGTAAGTAAGCTTGGTATTCCTTGTGAAATTATTGGTCGCGTGACAAAGGATGCATGCTTTACATACGGTGATGTAACGGTAGATATGGAAGAAGCAATCAAGGCTTGGACAGGAAAGCTTGAGAAGGTATTCCCAACAAAGTCAGACGTTAAGCAGGATGATAAGATTAACGATAACTTAAAGATTGAAAAAGGAATTGTTACATCGAATATTTACAATGGCGGAAGCGTTCTTATTGCAAAGAATAAAGTGGCAAAACCAAAGGTATTCATTCCGGTATTCCCTGGTACAAACTGCGAGTATGATTCATTACGTGCATTCGAAGCAGCAGGTGCAGAGGTTGAGACAATTGTATTTAAAAACCGGAATGCACAGGATATTCGTGATTCTGTAGATGCTTTTGTAAAGGGTATCAGCCAGAGTCAGATTATCATGTTCCCGGGTGGCTTCTCGGCAGGTGATGAGCCGGATGGTTCCGGTAAGTTTATCGCAACAGCCTTCCGTAATGCAAAGATTTCTGAGGAGGTTATGAAGCTTCTTAACGAGCGTGATGGTCTTGCACTCGGTATTTGTAACGGTTTCCAGGCATTGATTAAGCTTGGTCTTGTACCATATGGTGATATTCGCCCACAGACAGAGGATTCTCCGACACTTACAATAAACAGTATTGGTCGTCACCAGTCAAAGATGGTTTATACAAAGGTTGTTACAAATAAGAGTCCATGGCTTGCAAAGGCAGAATTAGGTGGTGTTTACTCTGTGCCAATCTCACATGGTGAAGGTCGTTTTGTAGCGAGCAAAGAGTGGCTTGATAAGTTGTTTGCAAATGGTCAGGTTGCTACGCAGTATGTCGATATAAACGGTAACCCAACTATGGATGAGTATTACAATGTAAACGGTTCATATTATGCGATTGAGGGTATTACGAGTCCGGATGGACGTGTGCTTGGTAAGATGGCACATTCAGAGCGTATTGGAACTGCTGTAGCTGTCAATATAGCAGGTGATCAGGATCAGAAGATCTTTGAGTCCGGTGTTGCATATTTCTCATAAGACGGATGTATATAATGAGCAGAGGATGTTTTTTTAACATCCTCTTTCTATAAGAAGGAGAAACCGAAATGAAAATGTATCGATATGAGACACATTTACATACAAAGGAAGCAAGTGCATGTGGCATTTCTACAGGGGCAGAGATGGCACGTGCACATAAGGCGGCCGGTTATGACGGTATCTTTATAACGGATCATTTTTTTAACGGTAATTGCGGAATTGCAAAAAATTTGTCTTGGAAAGAACGTGTGGAGCAATTTTGTTCGGGATTTGAAAATGCCAAGGAAGAGGGAGATAAGATTGGTTTAAAGGTTTTCTTTGGATTTGAGTATGGTGCAAATAATGCAGAGTTTCTTGTTTACAATCTTGATAAATGCTTTCTTTTAAGACATCCGGATATTCATTTATTACCGACAAGAGAAGCCATTGCAATTATGCGGAAGGAAGGTGGATTTTTGATTCAGCCTCATCCGTTTCGGGAACGTTATTATGTGGATCATATTGAACTTTACCCACATGATGTGGATGGCGTGGAGGCAATTAACGGCGCGCAATTGGACAAACCCGAAATGAATGAGCGGGCAGAAATTTATGCACGTATGTATGATTTGCCTGTCACATCCGGTTCAGACACGCATGATGTAAATAAGATGTTTGGCTGCGGAGTGGCTTCCGACATACCGTTTCAGACACCGCTTGATTATTTGAAACAGTTAAAAGCCGGAACACTGGCATTACTTTCGGCAAACGAGGAGAGAAGTTCATGAAAAGAAAATCAAATATAATATTCAATATTATCTGTTTGTTTATCTTACTTTCTACTACTATATTTCTTGTTATTATGTGGAACAAGATACCAAGTGTCGTAGTCACACATTATGATTTTATGGGACATGCTGATGGTTTTGGTAAAAAAAGCAGTATTTTGTTGAGTCCGATTATGGCGTGGGTTATCTTTATCAGTATTACAGTATTGTCGCTTTTTCCATCCATTTGGAATACCGGCGTAAAGATTACAGAGGAAAACAGGGATCGTGTATATGGTGTCATATTAAACATGTTAAATATACTCAAAACGGTTATCGTTTTTGTTTTCTGTTATATAACTGTTTGTTCGGCATTAGAGTACCGTCTTCCTGGCTGGCTCACGGTTGTTGAAATAATTGCTATTTTCGGAACAATCATTGTAAGTATCGTCAAACTGTATAAAGTTCGCTGATTGTTTGTGTGCTGTTTGGTAATATTATGAATTGAAAATCGTAAAATGCTGTGTTACAATAACAAAGTTTGAAAGTAACACAGTATTTTTTTATTAAAATAAGAGGTAAAACAATGCAGATTACAAGAGACGATGTCAGAAATATTGCAATTATTGCCCATGTTGATCATGGCAAAACTACATTGGTTGATGAATTGTTGAAGCAGAGTGGTGTGTTTCGCGAGAATCAGGATGTTGCAGAGCGTGTAATGGACTCGAATGATATTGAGCGTGAGAGAGGTATTACAATTCTTTCAAAAAATACAGCTGTAACGTATAAGAACACAAAGATTAATATAATTGATACGCCGGGTCATGCTGACTTCGGTGGTGAGGTAGAGCGTGTACTCAAAATGGTAAACGGTGTTATCCTTGTTGTTGATGCCTTTGAGGGAGCGATGCCACAGACAAAGTTTGTACTGAAAAAAGCGTTGGAGCTTGATTTGAATGTCATTGTCTGCATTAATAAAATTGACCGTCCGGAGGCTCGTCCCGCTGAGGTTGAAGAGGAAGTATTAGAGCTTTTGCTTGAGCTTGATGCAAATGAGAAGCAGCTTGACTGTCCATTTGTATATGCATCGGCTAAGGCTGGTATTGCATCTATGTCTGCTGATGAACCGGGTACGGATATGAAGCCGCTTTTTGATACAATCTTAGATTATATTCCGGCTCCTACCGGCGATCCGGATTTAGGTACGCAGATACTAATCAGCACAATTGATTACAATGAATATGTTGGACGTATCGGTGTTGGTAAGGTTGATAATGGTACTATAAAGCTTAATCAGGAGGCTGTTATCGTAAATGCTCACGAGCCGGACAAGAAGGTTAAGGTAAAGATAGGTAAGTTATATGAATACGAAGGCTTGAATAAGATTGAAGTAAGTGAAGCAGGTATCGGCTCGATTGTGGCAATTTCCGGTATAGCAGATCTTAAGATTGGTGATACAATTTGTTCTCCGGAAAATCCGGAGGCGATTCCGTTCCAGAAGATATCAGAGCCAACCATTGCCATGCATTTCATGGTAAATGATTCACCACTTGCAGGTAAAGAAGGAAAGTTTGTGACCTCAAGACATTTGCGTGATCGTTTGTTCCGTGAACTGAATACGGATGTGTCTCTTCGCGTGGAGGAAACAGATACAACCGAGAGTTTTAAAGTATCAGGCCGTGGAGAACTTCACTTATCTGTATTGATTGAGAACATGCGTCGTGAGGGCTACGAGTTTGCTGTAAGCAAAGCAGAGGTTATCTATAAGGAAGATGAGAAGGGCAAGAAGCTTGAACCGTTTGAAATAGCAGTCATCGATGTTCCGGATGAATTTTCGGGTACAGTAATCAATATGTTGAATAACCGTAAGGGTGAACTTCAGGGAATGGCCCCGACCGGTAATGGTACGACAAGACTTGAATTTTTGATTCCATCCCGTGGTTTGATTGGATTCCGTGGGGATTTCATGACAGCGACAAAGGGAAATGGTGTGTTAAATACAATTTTCGATGGCTATGATACATACAAGGGAGATATGAATTATCGTAGCCAGGGTTCTCTCATTGCATACGAATCAGGAGAATCCATCACATATGGTTTGTTTAATGCACAGGAACGAGGTACCTTGTTTATCGGACCGGGTGAGCAGGTTTATGGTGGTATGATTGTAGGTCAGTGCGGACGTTCGGAGGATATCGAGGTTAATGTTTGTAAGAGAAAGCAGCTTACAAATACGCGTGCTTCGGGTTCTGATGAGGCACTTAAACTTACACCTCCAAGAATCCTAAGCTTAGAGCAGGCACTTGATTTTATTGATACAGATGAGCTTTTGGAGATTACACCAAAGTCCATTCGTATTCGGAAGAAAATTCTTGATCCGACAGCACGTATGCGTGCAAAGAGAGCGATGCAGAACTCTTAAGATAAAGCATACAAAACGACGGAAACGTTATAAGGTTTCCGTCGTTTGTGCGTTCTCGTCTGATATTTTATCCAATGCTGTAATTGGAACAATACCGAAGATATAAGAATCGTTTGTTTTTGTCTGATACACAAGATAATCAGATGGCGCATCGGCGTTAAAGGATAATGATACGCGAATACTGGTTTGTTCCGTTATTTCCGAAATAATATTGTCGGGATATATTTCTGTAATTGTATTTGCAAAGTTTGGATAGGAATATACTTCCTTATTTTCAAGACGTATTTTATCATCACACAAAATTGACCGTATGGAGTCCTCGTTTAATCGTACAAACATTGGTGTGATTCGGGCTGTGTTGTCGTTTACGATTCCGGCAAGTATTACCCCGTCTTCAGTCATCAGAATGGTATGTGTTAATTTGTTATCAAATCTTGTAAATGTAATAATCCAAAGATAGCAGGTATAGGTGTTAAAGCTTGTATCTGAATAGCTATATAAATCCGTCGTCCAGGAATACCAGTTGTTATAAGAAGATGAAAGTGAATATGGATACAATTCCATGGCATATAGCTCATCTATCTTTTGCTTGGCAAGAGCGACAGCATCGGTTTCTTTCAGGAGTGCATCCTCATAGTCTGCCTTTTTACATACACTATCCCACGACCCGGTAATAAGGTTTGTTTTTTCGTATGTCGCAAGCAGTTCGGATGCTTTTTTGGCCATAGCGGTATTGGAAGCGAGATAGTAGTTTTCGGGCGCTGCCGTCACTTTGTTCTGGATGTTATTGTATTTGCGGTTCAACAGGTACTTTGGAACAAAGATTGCTCCGCATATTGTAAATACAGTTAGTATGATTAATAAAAAGGGTATGATTTTGTATTTATTCTTCATACGAATCATCCTCCTTTTCTTCTATATGGCATAGATTTTTTTCTGGAAAGGTAAGGGTAATGCAGGTTCCCTCACCGAGTGTACTGTCAATGTTAAAATCGGCGTTGTGGCTTTTGAAAATCAGGCTTGCCAATGAAAGACCAAGACCTGCACCGCCTTCTTTTCTGGAACGTGATTTGTCAATCATATAAAATGCATCTGTAATATGTGAAATGTGTTCTTTTGAAATACCTGTACCGCAGTCTTTTACTGATATTTTGTAACCATCTTCATATGCTTCTCCTTTGAAAATAATAGAAGATTCCTGCTTGGAAGCCTTTCTGGCATTGTCAATTAAATTAATGAAGGCGGATTTCAGAAGATCGATATCACCAATCATTTTTCTATTATCATATGATGTCTCAAGTTTTATATTCTTTGCAATAAGAGCAGGTTCAATGCTGTTTGATACTTCCTCCATAAGCTGTCCTACCCAGAACTCTTTTTTGCTAATTTCGTGTTGTTTTGTATAGATTAAATCAAAAAGCTTCATAGACATGGACTCAAGACGTTTGCCCTCCGAAAAAATGTAAGAAGCGGATTCGATTTGTTTTTCGCGGGATAATTCCCGGCTTCGAATCGTATCTGCATACCCGATGATGGTTGTCATCGGTGTTTTGATCTCGTGGGTAAAGTCGGCAACAAACTGATCCTGACGTTTTATCATATCTTCCAGAGCATCTACATGATCCGCAACAGACTGTGCCATATAGTTATAGGTTGTTGAAAGCTTACCAACTTCATCCTTTGTCTTGACATCCGAGCGTACAGAATAATCGCCGTTTCCAAAGGCAAGAGATACTTTTGTGAGCTTTTCGAGCGGATTTGTCAGAAGTCTGCTTACAATATACATCATTGTTGAACAGAAGAGTAAGATGATTAACAGTAAAATTCGAAAATAACCAATTTGTTGTCCGATAAGATTATAAACATCTGTAATATTTCGTTTGTTTACAATATTTAGATTTGCATCACATATGCGGCTGTATGAAGTAACATATATGTAATCCTCGTTGTTTTCGTGGGAGATAATATAATCTTTTTGTCCCATTGTAGCATTGTTAATCAGATTTTCCGGTTGTTTGGTAACATGCGATGCATTTGTGTAAAGCAAAGTGTTGTCATAATATATGTATACTTCTGATTGGTTTGCCGACATACCGGAAGTAACACCGGCACTCACATTATTTAGTGTTGATGTGACAGATATTTTGTCGGAATTTGCGACTCCGATAAGCTCGTATTCTACTGCCGATTGTAACATGTTGTTTTCGTCAATTGCATTTTTGATTTCGGAATCGATTGCAAGATTCACATTTTTATCAATCATAAAATAACCAACGGTACCAATGCCGATGGATAATAATATGATATTAATAATAAGAACTTTGTATCGGAATTTCATTTGTTATTCTTTCTCCAATCGATAGCCAACCTTGTAAACAGTTTTTAACTGGTCAAGAAGACCGGTTTTCTTTCGCAAACGTTGAATATGTAAGTCTAATGTTCTTGAATCACCATAGTAGTCACTTTCCCATATAATTTCATATATTCTTTCACGGAAGAGTGTAATATTAACATTTCGAACAAGTAAAACGAGAAGCTCAAATTCCTTTGGTGTTAATATGATTTCTTGATCGCCTTTTTTGACGGTTTTGTTTTCGGTGTCAATTACAAGGTCACTGTAGGTTAAAATTATGTCGCTTTTGTTGTATCTTCGAAGGACAACGTTAACTCTTGCAAGAAGCTCAACTATTTCGAATGGTTTTACAATGTAATCTTCAGCACCTAATGTAAGCCCTTTTACTCTGTCATTCAGTGCAGCTTTTGCCGTTAAGAAAATGACCGGTGTGTTAAGCGGCTTAATATATTCTAAAAGCTCGTAACCGTCAATTTCGGGAAGCATAATATCAAGAAGAATTAAATCAAAATGCTTTTCCTCCAGCAGGTTTGCAGCTATAAGGCCGTCTTCTGCACAGGTACAGTCGTAACCGGCATCCTCTAGGTTCATTTTTATGAGATTACGAATGGGACGTTCGTCCTCAACAATTAGTATTTTAATCATATGGATTACCTCTGTTATATCGTTTCGTTGTTTAAATGATTTCTTTTATTTGTTATATTCGAAAGAAGCATTTATAAAATTTATTTTTCATTATATAATATATTTGTTTTTTTTTGTATAATTATTTGTATCAAAAAAATAATTCTTTGATACAAAAATTATGCAATTGTAAATTAGTATGATACCTGGATAGGAAAGAGTCAGTTTTTATCTATCACATTTTTTGATAAAATTACTATGTTGGTTGATGTATAACTCACAGTTAAATGATATAATGGCATAGGAAAAATGTGATAGCTTGGGAGAATGCTAATAAATGATAGGAGAAGCAAAATGACAAGAAAGAAATTGATGCCGGTTCTTTTGTTGGCAGTGGTTGCACTAACCGGATGCGGACAAAAAAAAGAAGTCGAAAAAGCTCATGTCAGTGTTGAAAATTATGAGAAGCTTGAACATGATGTCGTTCAGGTTGAAAAGGGTGATTTGACACCGCAGATTAAAGTTGAGGTTAAGGCTGAGACATTTTTAAGAAGAAGCTACATGCCGGTATATGACGACATGGAAGTCGATAAGGTTAATGTGGCTGTCGGAGATCACGTCAAAGAAGGAGATGAGCTGATTACTTTCAAATCAAGTGAGCTTGATGAAGAAATTGCTGCATATCAGGAACAGTTAGGCGAGCAGCAGCTTTTGCTGGAGCATTATACAAAGCTGTCTGAGATAGACAGTGAGACCGATTACGAAACCGATATAGAAAATCTACAGGACAGTATTGCCGTTTGCAGACTTTATATTCAGGAATTACAGGCAAAGCAAAAATCCTACAGTGTGATTGCAGAAGCGGATGGAACCGTTCAAAGTGTTGCAAATGGTCTGGAATACAGTACAGTCAGTACAAATAATAATTTGATTACGGTTGTTTATGGAAATGATTGCTTTTCGGCGACAACGAGTGAAGACTTTAACTTTATTGAGGGAGAACGCTATGTTGGTGTTTACGGTGCTGCCTCCTTTGATTTGATTTTGCAGTCTGTTGAGGAAGTCGGAACAGAAGCAGACGGCAGAATAAAGAAGAAATTAAGCTTTGTAGCAGCTGAAGGTGTTGATGTCGGCTCGAGAGAGACGATGGTAATTACATTTAATAAGCCGCAGATAAAAAATGCATTATACATACCAACCTCCTGCATTTATGAATTTAATGAAAAATTCTATATTTATATTGTGGATGCGGATGGTTTTTTAAGCATTAAGGAGGTTGAATGTGGTGATGAAGTCGGAACATATACGATTATCTTGTCCGGCGTATCTGAAGGAGAGTGGGTGGTTACGCAATGAGAAAAAATAAAATGAAACTGATAGCCTATGGATTATTCATTGCAATGACGCTTTCTTCCTGCGGAAAGAATAGCAAACTGGAGGCACCGGAGCTCTTAGAACCTAAGGTTACAAATGAATCTTATCGACCGGTAGAGCGTACCGATGTCGGAACGATAAAGATGGGAGCAAATAACGGAAATTTGTTTTTGGCAAAAGTTGTTGCTAAGCAGGAGAGTTATTTTTGGACATCATCCGCAAGGATTGAGAATATTGCCGTAAAGGTTGGAGACTACGTTGAGGCCGGACAGGTGCTTGCAACGGCTGATCTCGAGGATGCTATGGATGTGCTTCGCGAATATAATGCAGCACTTGCAAATGAAAATGCAGCATTTGCCGTCAAACAGGAGCTGTATGAGGCACAGCATTCGGAATTAGAATACAAAATTATGGGAGCTGAGGAAACCGGTTTATCCTCAACAGAATTAAAAAAACAGTTGGAAATTCTTGAAGAGAATAACCGGTATGATGTTAAGCTTCATGATTTTAATGTTTCTTCTATTAATAAGAAAATTGCGGAACAAAATAAGATTACATCCGATGGTAATCTTGTTGCAACAAAGTCGGGTTATGTTACATACGTAAAGAATATAAAAGAGACGAATGCGGTTTCGGTATCTGATGCAGTCGTTATTATCGCGGATCCGGATGATTTGTATGTAGAGTCGGAGTATTTTACAGAAAATCCATCCGATCGCAGAGCATTTCCAAATTATACAGCACTTTACACGGTAATCGATGGCGTTCGTTATGATTTGGTTGAATATCCGTATTTGGATGAGGAGCTTGCTGTAGCAGAGAACAAAGGGATGTATCCGAAGGTTCGATATAAGTTTGTTGATGAGTCAAAAATGCCGGGCCTTGGTACAAATCTTCTTATTACGATGGCAGTAGATGTAAAAGAAAATGTCTTATCTGTCGGAATAGATTCCTTGGAAAAGGACAGCCAGGGTTATTTCGTTTATGTTTTGGCCGATGGCAAAAAAGAAGTTCGGCGCGTCGAAGTCGGAAAACGCGATGATTACAATGCAGAAATTCTTTCCGGACTTGAGGAAGGAGAACTTGTATATTTTTCGTCCTTGTCCGCTTCACCGGAGGACTATGAACCACATGAGGTTACCATTGATGATTATGTTGTAAAGGTTGATGTACGTAACAAAAAGAAGGTCACAACAGAAAGCAAGGTATGTTACTCAGAATTTGAGGGAATTTTGGACGAAATGGTTGCCGGAGAAGGAAGTACGGTTTCGAAGGGTGATTTGATTTGCACGATTAATACAAATAGCGGAAGTGCAAAATTAACACAAATGTCAAATGACATGTCGCAATTGACAGAAGCATATAAGAGTCAGATTACTGCACTTGATGAGGCAATCTCTGAAATACAATTACAAATTGATGCCATCGATGCATCCGCACTGGCGGAAGCTACAATGCAGGATATGGCAACCGCCACAGATGCAGAGAAAATAACCGGTGAGACAAAAGAAGAAATCGAATCCGTTGAAGAAGGGCCGGCAGACCCTTACTTAAGACAGGAATTAGCTTTGCAGGTTACCCAGCTTTCCTGTCAGAAGCAGATTGCAACGATTAATTATGAGTATCAGCTTTCGAATATGCAAAAAGCATATCAGAAAGCAAGCAAAAACAATAATGGTGCCGGTGTAATCAGTGTCTATGCCGAAAAGGATGGTGTTATTTCGGATGTCCGGGTTCATACCGGTAAAAATGTTAAGGTCGGCGATCGTTTGTTTGATATCAAAATGCCGATTGAAGAGAGAATTGTGACAAATACGTTCAATAATCGTACATTGGGACAAGAGATTACATTTTATGATAAGGATAACGGTAAAGAATACACGGCAACCATTTTGGGCGGATCAGGATTCCAGCCGGAGTATTACACAAAAATTGTGGATGGTCATGTATATATAACTTCCACGACACCGGATCCGAATGGAAACCAATATTTTGTAGAATTGAGTGATGATAGTATTGCGGATAAGATTTCTGATATGGAAGCAGAATATATTCAGTGTAGATTGAAGGATGTAGTGATTGTCAATCGAAACGATGTTTACAAAGAAGTTATCGAGGAAGAAACATCTTATTATGTTTGGAAACTCGTTGATGGAATGCTCGTAAAACAATATGTTAGTCTATTTTCCGAACCTTCATTGGATTCTGATATTCTTTGTATAACATGGGGCTTGAAACGCGGCGATGTATTAGCAGGACAGAAAGGATTAGAGGAAGAGATAAATGATTAAACTGAATTTACAAAAAATTAAAAATCAAAAATGGCTTTCCTTTTGTCTTGTACTTGGTATGGCTTTGCTTATTGCAGCATTATGTTGTCAGCCAATGTTTAAAAAAGGTTCGCTTGACAGAAGCTTGCAACAGATGTTTACGGATTATATTGCAGAAAATAATCAGTATCCTGTTGTATTTCAGCGAAGTGGAGATTACAGCGTTGAGGATTTAAAAGATGTCGATAGTGTACATAGCAAAATGCAGGAATATCAAGGCATATGGGAAAAGTATATTGATGATATTCCGGTAATGGCAAAACAGACACGCTATTCTTTGGCAGCGATGTCAGGACTCGGCGATTTCAAGGAACGAAATGTATTCTTTGAAATGAACTATATGCCGGATATGCTTGAGCATGTTACGATCGTGAAGGGTGATGATTATTCGACATACGAGGGTGATGCCATTCCGTGTATTATTTCGGAGTCGGTACTGGATAAACGAAATCTTCTTGTAGGTGAGAAAATAACGTTTGACAAATATGTGGATGGTGAAGGAAAGGAACTCCAATTAGTAATTGCAGGTGTATTTGATATCAAGGATGATAATGATCCATTCTGGTATTATTCACCGTATGTCAATGAAAAGGAAATATTTATTTCCAAAGAAGCTTTCGATGAAATCAAAGATGCAAATGCAATGGATGTCATTCATTATGAGCATGCGGCAATCTTTAATCATGAAACAATCGATAGTTCAAAGGTTGATAACCTCATTTACTATATTGATGAGTTCAAAAAGCAGGATGCAAGCTTTAAAGTATCTGTTACATCTTTACTAGATCGGTTTACTTCCAAGAGAGCATCGATATCCGTCATGCTTTGGGTTCTTGAACTTCCGATTCTTGGTATGGTATTTGCCTTCATTTATATGGTATCAAGACAGATTGTCGATTCTGAAAGCGGCGAGATTGCAATGCTAAAGAGCCGAGGCTTTTCAAGATTTCAGATAATTAAGATGTATACTGTACAGTCAGGACTTTTAGCTATTGGCGGCATGATTTTTGGTTTACCGCTCGGCTATGTAATATGCAAGATTGCGGCATCGACAACAAACTTTTTAACGTTCAACGGACAGGAAAGTTCTTATTACAAATTCGTACCACAGATGCTTTTATATGGTCTGCTTGGTGTAGTTGTCGGTATTGTTTTGATTTTGGTTCCGGTTTTACAGCGTTCAAAGATTTCAATCGTCGAACAAAAATCAAATTACTCTGTCGGAAAGAAAATGCTTTGGGAAAAATGCTTTCTTGATGTTGCCTTACTTGGTGTATCTGTTTATTTGCTTTATAATTACTTAAAGTCGATTGAACAGATTCGTGAGAAGGCAATAGCAGCAAATAAAATGGACCCAATGGTATTTCTAAATACCTGCTTGTTTATTGTAGCTGCAGGTTTGGTTGTATTCCGTTTGATGCACTATTTCAGTCAGCTTGTTTATTCACTTGGAAAGAATAAATGGAAGCCGGTTACCTATGTATCCTTTTTACAGATAACAAGAAGCTTCCGTAAGCAATGCTTTATTTCCGTATTCATGATTATGACTGTATCGCTCGGGTTGTTTAATGCGAATGTTGCAAGAACAATTAACCAGAACAATGCAAACCGTATTGAATATTCGACAGGTGCAGATGTTGTATCAAATGAAAGATGGAATTTCCGTGACTGGTTGGCATCCGACAATAAAAATCACAGACGATATATTGAAGCAGATTTTTCAAAGTATGAGGAACTTGTCGAAGCGGGATATTGCAATCATGTAGCACGCGTTTATAATCTAAATAAAACAAAAGTTACGAAAGGCACTGCATCCATTGAAGGTTGTGATGTAATGGGTGTTGAAACGAATAAGTTCGGTGAGACAGCCAGCTTCAAGGATTCTTTTAATACCGGCGAACATTGGTACAATTATTTAAATACACTCAGTCAAAATGGCAGGGGAGTATTGGTTTCAAGAAATTTGGCAAAAGCCTTAAATCTTGATGTTGATTCCAAGATTGAATTTTATGGCCTTGAAAAAACGAATGTTGACACTTCAAAGGTTATGAATTGTGTCGTTGTCGGTATTTTTGACAACTGGCCGGGATACAACCAATATTACTATGAAAACGGTGAAGAAAAAGAGAATTATCTGATTGTTGCTAATTATGCTCCGATGGTACAGAACGTTGAGATTATGCCTTATCAGATATGGTATGATTTGGAAGATGGAGTCAGTGCGGATCAGTTATATGACCATTTGATTGAAACAGGTATTGATATTACGAAGTTTGTAAGCATTTCGGATCAGATTGAAAAACTTGCAAGCACACCGGATATTCAGATCACAAATGGTTTGTTCACATTAAGCTTTATCATTGCACTTGTACTGTGTGGGGTAGGTTTCCTGATTTACTGGATCGCAGCGATTCGAAAGCGCGAGCTTTTGTTTGGTGTTTACCGTGCAATGGGCTTATCTGTGAAAAATATTAACCGGATGCTTATTTATGAGCACATTTTCAGTACATTGCTATCCGTCATTGCAGGAGGAATTGTCGGAATAACTTCGACCTTCCTATTTATCAAATTGTTCTGTGTTGTATATTTGCCGGAACGATCAAATATTTCAATTGAAACATATTTTGAAGTCGGAGATATGATTAAGCTGTTTGCATCACTTACTATTATGATAATTGTTTGTATGCTGGTACTTCGAAGACAGGTTAAGAAGCTCAACATTACACAGGCATTGAAGTTAGGGGAGGATTAATGATGGATATAATTATGACAGGAAATTCCATAAAAAAATGCTTCCGTGTTGGTGGAGACGATTTCTATGCTTTAAAGGGTGTTGATATTGAGATTCCTAAGAGTAAGCTGACAATCCTTAAGGGCCGCTCCGGCTCCGGAAAAACAACGTTGTTAAATGCATTAAGTACCCTGGATGCTCCAACCTCCGGCGATGTTATTTTTAATGGCGTTTCATATAGCAGTTTGTCGGATGCTGACAAAGAGGCATTAAGAAGAAAAGATATCGGATTTGTATTTCAGTCCGTAGCGTTAATTCCAATTATGAATGCATATGAAAATGTAGATTTTGCACTTCGTCTTGCGGATTGGAAGGGCGATAAGAAGACGAGAATTACCGACGTGTTGTCGCTTGTTCGTATGGACGAGCGAGCACTTCATATGCCAGGTCAGATGTCCGGCGGTGAGCAACAGCGTATCGCGATTGCGAGAGCCATCGCCCATACACCGAAGATTGTATTTGCCGATGAGCCTACGGGTGCACTTGATACGGATACCGGAATAAAGGTTATGCGTTTGTTCAAGAGTCTGATTGAGCATGAAGGTGTTACAATTGTTATGACAACGCATGATCCGAATCTGATGCAGCTTGGCGATGTAGTTTACGAAATGGAGGATGGTGAGCTTGTTGAACGAATTGAAAACAACTAACGATGAAGAACTCTATGAAGGTGAAAGCATTAACCAGGATGTAGATGATGCACTTATCACGTGTGACAGCTTAGTAAAGATCTTTAAAACAGATGAGATTGAGGTTATGGCACTCCAAGGTCTTGACATGGTAATTAAACGCGGTGAGTTTTTGTCAGTTATCGGTAAGAGTGGTAGTGGTAAGAGTACCCTTATGAACATTATTGGCGGACTTGAAAAGCCATCTGCAGGAAGAATTGTTGTTGACGGTAAGAATTTATCTGAATTTTCAGAAAAAGAAATGATTCGTTATCGAAAAGAAACGGTCGGGTTTGTATGGCAGAAAAGCTCAAGAAATCTGTTTGGCTATCTTACGGCAACCGAAAATATTGAAGCCGCAATGAATTTTACGAAGCGAAGCCACAAACAGCGACATGAGAAGGCATTGGAATTGCTTGATATGGTTGGAATGAGTCATAAGGCGAATTCTTATCCGGGTCAGATGTCCGGTGGTGAACAGCAACGTATTGCAATTGCAGTTGCACTTGCAAACGACCCTCAGATATTGCTTGCGGATGAACCTACGGGTGCCGTCGATTCCAAGACATCGGCATACATTCAGGATTTGTTCCGCAAATTAAATCGTGAGCTTCATGTAACGGTTATAATCGTAACGCATGACATGAAACTGGCAGATAAGACAGATCGTGTAGTAATGATTTCCGATGGTAAAATCAGTACAGAGAAAATTATGAAAGAGCAGTACAAATCAAAATTTGATGCCATGGAAGATGATTACGATACGGATGTACATGAGGTTTATTCTATTATGGATAAGGCTCACCGGGTACAGCTTAGCAATGAAATGTTAAAGGCAGCAGGAATTGACAGTAATAAGGTCAAAATCACAATGGAAGACGGTAAGCTGATTATCGTTGGAGAAAACAGTAATCATTAATTATTTTTACAAAAATCAATAAAGTTACGAAGAGCAGTTGGCATAGTTTTTGTGTTCGCATAAAGAAAGCCGACTGTTCTTTTTTGGATTGGTTTTGGAAGTGAAAGCTCAACGACCTGTCCGCTTTCGATTTGTTCTTTTGCAAACTCACGTACAACACATGAGACTCCCATACCGATTGAAGCAAAATCAACTAATAAATCCATATTATTAATTTCGAGAATCTGGTTTGGGATAATACGTTCTGCTACAAGATATTGCTCAACATGCATTCTTGTGATATTATTTCGGTCAAGAAGCATCAAATTGGATTTTTCTAATATTTCTTTGTAGGAGAGTACCTTTTTCTCATTTTTCTTTTCTTTTTCTATGATTGACGTTAGGTTTCCGGCAAATAACCAGGGATTTTCTTCCGGTTCTTTTTCTTCCTGTTCAAGATAGTTCAAATTATCAAGATAGGCATTGTTGCATATAAAAATATCATGAATGTCCGTGATCTTATCATAAATAAAGCCATTTGGAATATCAGTTTCGCAAATTAATCCAATATCGATTTTATCTTCCTTTAATAAATGAATTGTATTAATTGTGGAATGACAATCAATTGTTACCTTAATATGTGGGTAAGCAACAATAAACTGTTTTAGATAATCGAGTAATATATATTTGCAAAGCGAAGTGCTGGCTCCGATTCGGAGCTGACCGATACCAAGGGAACCGATACGTTTGATTTCATCCTCAGCCTTTGAAATATTATGAAATGCCTTTTCAAGGTGCGAGAAAAGCAGCCTGCCTTCTTCGGTTAACTGAACACCTTTTGAACTTCTAATAAAGAGCGTGACCTCAAGACCTTCTTCAAGCTTTGAAATAGATTTACTAATTGCCGGTTGGCTGATATAAAGTGCCTCCGCAGCTTTGCTGATACTTCCTGTCTGCGCAACCGTATAAAAGACTTTATAATTGTTTAAATTTTCATACATTGTAAAAACCTCCATCCCCTGATAATTCTTTATATCCGAAATAAAAAAGCATCACTAAAAACAGCATTACTATGTTGAAACAAAAGAAATATATCATAAAAATAGTATAACTTCAAGTTATGGATAGTATAAAAAGTATATATTATTATTATATTTTATTGTATGATACAATTTGTTACATATTTATATTCATAAAAGGAGGCAACAACTATGGGAATGACAATGACTCAGAAAATTCTGGCAAAACATGCAGGCCTTGCAAGCGTATCCGCAGGACAACTGATTGAGGCAGAATTAGATCTTGTTTTAGGAAATGACGTCACAGCTCCGGTGGCTATTCATGAGATGGAGAAGTTTCATAAAAAAGAAGTATTTGATAAGGAAAAAATCGCACTTGTTATGGATCATTTTACGCCAAACAAGGATATTAAAAGTGCAGAGCACTGTAAGTGTGTGAGACAGTTCTCAGGTGAGAATGAAATCAAAAATTTCTTTGATGTCGGAGAGATGGGTATTGAACATGCGCTCCTTCCTGAAAAAGGACTTATCGTAGCAGGCGAGACATGTATTGGTGCAGATTCGCATACTTGTACATACGGTGCGCTTGGTGCTTTTTCTACAGGTGTCGGAAGTACAGATATGGCGGCCGGTATGGTTACAGGTAAGGCATGGTTTAAGGTACCTTCTGCAATCAAATTCAATATCGTAGGAGAAAAGGCTCCTTGGATTAGTGGTAAGGATGTGATCCTTCACATTATCGGAATGATTGGTGTTGACGGGGCTCTTTACAAGTCTATGGAGTTCGTAGGTGAAGGAATTAAGAATCTTACAATGGATGACCGTTTCACAATTGCAAACATGGCTATCGAGGCCGGCGCAAAAAATGGTATCTTTCCTGTAGATGAGTTGACAGAAGCGTACATGAAGGAGCATTCTACAAAGACTTATACAAAGTTTGAGGCTGATCCTGATGCTGAATATGATGATGAGTATACAATTGACCTTTCAAAGTTAAAACCAACCGTTGCATTCCCTCACCTTCCTGAAAATACAAAGACCATCGATGAGGTTGGCGAGATTAAGATTGACCAGGTAGTAATTGGTTCTTGTACAAACGGACGTATATCAGACATGCGAATTGCTGCCGAAATCATGAAGGGTAAGCATGCAGCAAAGGGTGTACGTGTTATCGTAATTCCTGGCACGCAGCAAATTTATTTACAGATGCTTGAGGAAGGTCTTACAAAGATTTTTATTGAGGCAGGTGCGATTGTATCTACACCAACCTGTGGTCCTTGCTTAGGCGGTCATATGGGTGTTATGGCGGCAGGTGAGCGTACGGTTTCAACAACAAACAGAAACTTTGTAGGTCGTATGGGTCACGTTGATTCAGAGGTTTATCTGGCAAGTCCTGCAGTTGCAGCAGCTTCCGCAATTACAGGTAAAATTAGCTGCCCTTGCGAGCTTGGTTTATAGGAGGTGCTACAATGAAGGCATATGGTACAGTACATAAATATGGAGATAACGTTGATACGGATGTAATCATTCCTGCAAGATATTTAAATTCTTCCGATCCTGCAGAGCTTGCAAAAAATTGTATGGAAGATATTGATAAGGATTTTGTTAATCGTGTGAAGCCGGGCGATATTATGGTTGCAAACAAGAACTTTGGTTGTGGTTCATCCAGAGAGCATGCACCGATAGCAATCAAGGCTTCCGGTATCAGTTGTGTAATTGCCGAGACATTTGCACGTATTTTTTACAGAAATGCGATTAATATCGGACTTCCGATTATTGAATGTCCGGAGGCTGCGAAAGGAATCGAGGCGGGTGATATGGTCGAAATCGATTTTGACAGTGGCATGATTTATAACAAGACAAAAGGTACAAGCTTCAAAGGTCAGGCATTTCCTCCATTCATGCAGGAAATTATTACAAACGGCGGCTTGATAAACAATATCAACAAAAAGAATTCATAAATCGTTGCAAGGAGATAAAAAATGATTTGTAATATAGCAGTAATTAAAGGTGATGGTATCGGACCGGAAGTCGTTACACAGGCTATGAAGGTTTTAGATGCTGTAGGAGCAAAATTCGGACATACATTTAACTATGAACAGTTACTCATGGGCGGATGCTCCATTGACGCAACAGGCGAGCCTCTCACAGATGAGGCAGTTGAACGGGCAAAGGCAGCTGATGCAGTGCTGCTTGGCTCCATTGGCGGTAATACGAGCACATCTCCATGGTACAAGCTCCCGCCATCAAAAAGACCGGAAGCAGGTCTTCTCAAGATTCGTAAGGAGCTTGGTCTTTTTGCGAACTTAAGACCGGCAAATCTTTATGAGCAGTTAAAGGGCGCTTGTCCGTTAAAGGAAGAAATTGCGGACCGCGGTTTTGATATGATGATTATGCGAGAACTTACCGGTGGTCTTTATTTCGGAGAGAGAGAGACGAAAGAAATCGATGGTGTAATGACAGCCATTGATACACTTACATATAATGAAAATGAGATTCGTCGTATCGCAATTAAGGGCTTTGATATTGCTATGAAGCGTCGTAAAAAGGTAACAAGCGTAGATAAGGCCAATGTTCTTGATTCTTCAAGACTTTGGAGAAAGGTTGTCGAGGAAGTAGCAAAGGACTATCCGGAGGTTACATATGAACATATGTTAGTCGATAATTGTGCTATGCAGCTTGTGAAGGATCCCGCACAGTTTGATGTTGTATTAACGGAGAATATGTTTGGAGATATTTTGTCAGATGAGGCTTCCATGATTACCGGATCCATCGGTATGCTTGCATCCGCATCCTTAAATGAGACAAAATTCGGTATGTATGAACCAAGTGGCGGTTCTGCACCGGATATTGCAGGTCAGGATAAGGCAAACCCTATTGCGACGATTTTATCAGCAGCGATGATGCTTCGTTATACGTTTGATTTGGATCAGGAGGCTGATGCAATCGAAAAAGCTGTAAAGCAGGTATTGGTAGATAATTATCGTACATGCGATATTATTTCTGATGGAATGACACTTGTTGGATGTAATGAAATGGGTGATTTGATTGTTGAGAGAATTTAACAATAAAAAAATTTATTTAGCAATCATTCTTTCGTGCATAATGCTTCTTGCATCGGTTGCTATTGCAGGCTGCGGCAAGAAACGAAAACCGAATGATAGCTTAAATGCTACAGTTGAAACTGCATTGTACGATGAAGGTCTTTTGTTGATTGAGAGAATGAAAAAGCTGACACATGATACAGGTTTTGTTAATAATTTGGGACTTCCGAGAAACGCAAACGATTTATATGAGAAGCTTCTTGCATGCCCATATGATAATCTGAAGGATGTTTATCGTGTCAGCCATCTAGAGGATGCAACAAATACATTTATTACAATTTCCGGTGAAAAAATGGATGATTATTCCAATCCATTTTTTAAAAATCGTGTGACAGATAATATGGCATCGATGGTTATTGGTTATTTAGAGGGCGCGACAGAGCTTTCCGTGGCATCGTTACTGATGCAGGAGGAATGTTTTGTAAATACGGAACTTTTGTCTTGTGAAGTTTATATTTACTGTTATGAGGATTCTTATCCGGTTATGGTTAGCTTTTCACCCGGAAAGGGCGGGGCAGTAAAGGCCCGGGCAACTTATTTATTATCTGACAGTTTAATCAATATATCACCTGAAGAATTAGGTGACGCTATCAGAGGATATTTTAATGCAACATCTTTAGAATGTATTACACAGTAATAATGATATAGGAGGAACAGTAAGAATGAAGAGTGATAATGTTAAACTTGGTATGCAACAGGCACCGCACAGAAGTTTGTTTAATGCACTTGGTATGACAGAGGAAGAAATGCAAAAGCCATTAGTCGGTATTGTATGTTCTTATAATGAAATTGTACCGGGTCATATGAATTTGGATAAAATCGCACAGGCTGTTAAGCTTGGCGTTGCTGCGGCAGGTGGTACACCTGTCATGTTCCCGGCAATTGCTGTTTGTGACGGTATTGCTATGGGACATATCGGTATGAAATATTCTCTTGTTACAAGAGATTTGATTTGTGATTCCACAGAATGTATGGCACTTGCACATCAGTTTGATGCCCTTGTTATGATTCCAAACTGCGACAAGGTTGTTCCGGGTATGCTTATGGCAGCTGCAAGAATAAATGTTCCGACTGTATTTGTCTCAGGTGGTCCAATGCTTGCAGGTCATGTAAAGGGACATAAGACTAGTCTTTCTTCTATGTTTGAGGCGGTTGGCTCGTATGCAGCAGGTACAATGTCAGAGGCTGATGTAAATGAATTCGAGTGTAATGCATGTCCGACATGTGGTTCATGCTCAGGTATGTACACAGCAAATTCCATGAACTGTTTGACAGAGGCTCTCGGAATGGGTCTTCCTGGAAATGGAACGATTCCGGCAGTATATTCAGAAAGAATAAAGCTTGCTAAGCATGCAGGTATGGCTGTTATGGATATGTATAATAAGAATATTTGTCCTAGAGATATAATAACAAAGGATGCAATCATGAATGCACTTACGGTTGATATGGCTCTTGGATGTTCAACAAACTCTATGCTTCATATTCCGGCAATTGCTCATGAAATCGGATTTGAATTAGATATTGCGGTTGCAAATGAAATTAGTGCAAAAACACCGAATATTTGTCACCTTGCACCTGCCGGTCCAACTTATATGGAAGATTTAAATGAAGCAGGTGGTGTATATGCAGTTATTAATCAGCTTTGTGAGGCCGGTCTTATTAACGAAAACTGTATGACAGTAACAGGAAAGACGATTGGCGAGGCTGTTAAGGGACATGTAAATAAGAACACTGCGGTTATTCGTACACTTGACAACCCATACAGCAAAACAGGCGGTTTGGCAGTATTAAAGGGTAATATTGCACCGGACGGTTCTGTTGTTAAGCGTTCTGCCGTTGTACCGGAAATGTTGCAGCATGAAGGACCTGCAAGAGTCTTTGAGTGTGAGGAAGATGCGATTGCAGCAATTAAGGGCGGTAAGATTGTAGCAGGGGATGTTGTCGTTATCCGTTACGAAGGCCCTAAGGGTGGTCCGGGTATGAGAGAAATGTTAAATCCTACATCGGCTATTGCAGGTATGGGACTTGGTTCATCCGTAGCACTTATTACAGATGGCAGATTTTCGGGTGCAAGCCGTGGTGCTTCCATCGGACATGTATCGCCGGAAGCAGCAGTAGGCGGACCAATTGCTTTGATTGAAGAAGGAGATATCATTTCGATTGACATTGATGCTTGTACAATAAATGTGAAAGTATCGGATGAAGAACTTGCAAAACGTAAGGAAGCATGGACACCAAGAGAGCCAAAGGTTACAACCGGATATCTTGCAAGATATGCAAAGATGGTTACTTCAGGAAATCGTGGCGCAGTTCTTGAATTATAGTTAATGTCAGATTGTTGGAAATTGTTGAATAATGTGAAATAATATGTTATTCTAAACGTTGAATTTTCATTTTTTGGGATATTTCACACATTTGAGCGATTGTTGAATGTGTTAAGTACGAATAGTTTTTTTTCAAAGGAGTAGATTGTATGAAACAATTAACGGGTTCAGAGATTATCATCGAATGCTTAAAAGAGCAGGGCGTTGATACCGTTTTCGGATATCCGGGCGGAACAATCTTAAACGTTTATGATGCATTATATAAGCATCAGGATGAAATCCATCATATTCTTACATCCCATGAGCAGGGAGCTGCACATGCGGCTGATGGATATGCAAGAGCAACCGGTAAAGTTGGTGTATGTATGGCAACATCAGGACCTGGAGCTACGAATTTAGTAACAGGTATCGCTACTGCATATATGGATTCGATTCCACTTGTTGCCATTACGGCAAATGTAGGTGTTACATTGCTTGGTAAAGACAGCTTCCAGGAGATTGATATTGCAGGTGTGGTTATGCCAATCACAAAGCATAGCTTCATTGTTAAGAATATTCATGAGCTTGCATCGACAATTCGTCGTGCATTTGCAATTGCACAAAGCGGAAGACCGGGACCTGTACTTGTAGATATCACGAAGGATGTTACAGCGAATGTTGCTGATTTTGAACCAAAGGTTCCTGAAACAATCGAACGAGTTACTTCATCTATTAGTGAAGAAGATTTGGATAAGGCTGTTCGTTTAATTGATAAGGCAAATGCCCCTATGATCCTTGTAGGTGGTGGTGTGATTACAGCAGATGCATCCAAGGAATTAAAGAAATTTGCTGCGAAAATCGATGCTCCTGTATGTGATACATTAATGGGAAAGGGTGCTTTTAACGGAACAGATGAAAGATATACCGGTATGATTGGTATGCATGGTACAAAAGTATCAAATTTTGGTATTAATCAGGCTGATTTGGTAATTGTTATTGGCGCCAGATTTTCAGACCGTGTTACAGGTAACACATCAAAATTTGCTAAGAATGCCAAGATTATACATATCGATGTTGATGCGGCAGAGATAAATAAGAATATTATTGTTGATTGCAGCGTTGTCGGAGATGCGAAGGAAATTCTTAAGCTATTGACGACACGTGTGAAGACTGTTAAACATGATGAATGGATGCAGGAAATTGCACAGCTTAAGGAGAAGTATCCGGATCATGCCGACTTAAAGAATTTAACCGGCCCTGCAATTATCAACAAGATTTATGAGATAACAAAAGGAAAAGCGACAATCACAACCGACGTAGGACAGCATCAGATGTGGGCAGCACAGTATTTCAGCTATTCTCGCCCAAGACAGTTCCTTTCATCCGGCGGACTTGGTACGATGGGATTCGGTGTAGGGGCTTGTATCGGCGCTAAGGTAGGTGTTCCGGAGAATATTACAGTTAATATTGCAGGCGATGGATGCTTCCGTATGAATATGAATGAAATCGCAACAGCAGCAAGATATAACATTCCGATTATTCAGGTCGTAATTAACAATCATGTATTAGGTATGGTTAGACAGTGGCAGACATTGTTCTATGACAAGCGATATTCTAATACGGTATTAAATGACAGTGTTGATTTTGTTAAGGTTGCAGAAGGCTTAGGTGCAACCGGCATCCGTGTTACAACATTAGCCGAGTTTGAAGATGCTATGAAGAAGGCTGTTAAGGCAAATGGTCCGGTTGTAATTGATTGTATGATTGGCGAAGACGATAAGGTTTGGCCAATGGTAGCAGCCGGCGCAGCACTTGAAACCTGTTTCGATGACTTAGATTTGGCAAAAAAAGAGAAATAAATTTAGGAGGATTCAAAAATGGCAAGAGTATTTAATTTTTCAGCAGGACCATCTGTATTACCGGAGGCAGTATTAAAGCAGTGTGCAGAAGATATGATGGACTACAAGGGATCAGGCATGAGTGTAATGGAGATGAGCCACCGTTCAAAGGTTTATGATAATATCATAAAGGAAGCGGAGCAGGATCTTAGAGATTTGATGGAGATTCCGGATAACTATAAGGTATTATTCCTTCAGGGCGGTGCGTCACAGCAGTTTGCTGCAGTTCCTATGAACCTTATGAAAAATGGTGTAGCTGATTACATTATCACAGGTCAGTGGGCTAAGAAGGCATATGAGGAAGCAAAAAAGTATGGTAAAGCAAATGCAGTTGCTTCATCTGCTGATAAGACATTCTCATACATTCCGGATTGTTCTGATCTTCCGATTGATGAAGATGCAGATTACGTTTACATTTGTCATAACAATACAATTTATGGTACAGCATTTAAGGAGCTTCCTAATACAAAGGGCAAAATTCTTGTTGCTGATATGTCATCTGATATTCTTTCACAGCCGGTTAATGTTTCCGACTATGGTATGATTTACTTTGGTGTTCAGAAGAACGTTGGTCCTGCAGGAGTTGTAGTTGTAATTATTCGTGAGGATCTTATTCGTGATGATCTTCCGGAGTTTGTTCCGACTATGTTAAAGTACAAGACACAGGCTGATAATGATTCTCTTTATAATACACCTCCATGCTATGGAATTTACGTATGTGGTCTTGTATTTAAGTGGGTTAAGGAAATGGGCGGCCTTACAGCAATGAAGGCTCATAATGAGAAGAAAGCAGCCATTCTTTATGATTTCCTCGATTCATCAAAGATGTTCAGAGGAACAGTTGAGAAGAAGGATCGTTCGCTTATGAACGTACCATTTGTAACGGGCAACGATGAATTGGATGCGAAGTTTGTTAAGGAAGCAACAGCAGCCGGCTTCGTTAACCTCAAGGGTCACAGAACCGTTGGTGGTATGCGTGCATCTATCTACAATGCTATGCCAATTGAGGGCGTTGAGAAGCTTGTACAGTTCATGAAGGATTTTGAGGAAGCAAATTCATAATAATTACGATCGTATATAGGAGTGAAGGAAATGACAAAGATTAATTGCTTGAATCCAATCGCTGCATGTGGTATGGATTTATTTACAGATAAGTATGAGAAGACAGAAGATTTCGCAGCAGCTGATGCGGTGCTTGTTCGTAGTGCCGCTATGCACGATTTGGAGCTTTCCGATCATTTGATTGCTGTTGCAAGAGCAGGTGCCGGCGTAAATAATATTCCGCTTGACAAGTGTGCAGAGAAGGGTATTGTTGTATTCAACACACCGGGCGCTAACGCAAATGGTGTTAAGGAGCTTGTAATTGCCGGTATGTTACTTGCATCAAGAGATTTGATGGGTGGCTATAACTGGGTAAAGGAAAATGCTTCGGATGAGAATATTGGCAAGGCTGTAGAAAAACAGAAGTCGAAGTATGCCGGTAACGAAATTCTTGGCAAGAAGCTTGGTGTAATCGGTCTTGGTGCTATCGGTGCTAAGGTTGCAAACATTGCTTATCGCCTTGGTATGGAAGTATATGGTTATGACCCATATGTATCTGTAGATGCAGCTTGGAGACTTTCAAGCCATGTTAAGCATATTACTAACGTAGAGGATATTTACAGAGAATGTGACTACATTACCGTTCATGTTCCTGCGCTTGATTCTACAAAGGGTATGATTAATAAGGATGCCTTCGCTCTTATGAAGGACGGTGTTAAGATTTTGAATTTTGCAAGAGATATTCTTGTAAATGATGATGATATGATGGAAGCTCTTGCATCAGGAAAGGTTGCAAAATATGTTACAGATTTTCCAAATGCGAAGATTGCCGGCGTAGACAATGTAATTACGCTGCCACACCTTGGTGCATCAACAGAGGAATCTGAAGATAACTGTGCAATTATGGCAGTTAAGCAGATTATGGATTATGTAGAAAATGGTAATATCAAGAATTCAGTGAACTATCCGGCTTGTGATGCAGGCGTATGTCAGTCTGCTTGTCGTGTGACAGTTTGTCATAAGAATATTCCAAATATGTTGACACGTTTTACAGGCGTTTTTGCTGAAAAGGGAATTAATGTATCTGATATGGTAAGTAAATCAAGAGGCGATTGGGCATATACTATCTTAGATGTAGCTGAAGTTGCTGATGATTCCATTGCAAATGCTATTAAGTCAATTGATGGCGTTGTGAAGGTACGTGTTATTAAATAATTTATTGAAGTCGACATTGAAAGTGAGGATAAGAAGATGAGTGATAAGTTAAAGGTCGGTATATTAGGCGGTACAGGTATGGTTGGTCAGCGTTTTATTTCTTTGCTTGAGAATCATCCATGGTTTGAGGTAACAACAATTGCAGCAAGCCCAAGAAGTGCCGGTAAGACCTACGAAGAAGCGGTAGGAGATCGTTGGAAAATGGATACACCAATGCCGGAGGCTGTGAAGAAGCTTGTAGTTTACAATGTAAATGAAGTGGAAACAGTTGCAGCTACCGTTGATTTTGTCTTCAGTGCCGTTGATATGTCGAAGGAAGAAATAAAAGCAATTGAAGAGGCTTATGCAAAGACTGAAACACCGGTTGTTTCCAATAATAGCGCACATCGATGGACACCGGATGTTCCGATGGTAGTACCGGAAATCAATGCAGAGCATATGAAGGTTATTGAATTCCAGAAAAAGAGACTTGGTACAACAAGAGGATTCGTTGCAGTAAAACCGAATTGTTCGATTCAGTCTTATGCACCTGTACTTACCGCTTGGAAAGAGTTTGAGCCATATGAAGTTGTAGCAACAACCTATCAGGCAATTTCAGGTGCCGGAAAAAATTTCAAGGATTGGCCTGAGATGGTAGGAAATATCATTCCTTTCATCGGTGGAGAGGAAGAGAAATCTGAGAAGGAGCCTCTTAGAATTTGGGGAGAAATCAAAGATGGTGTAATTGTACCGGCAAGTGAGCCAAAGATTACATGTCAGTGTATCAGAGTTCCTGTATTAAATGGTCATACAGCAGCTGTCTTTGTTAAATTCCGAAAACAGCCTACAAAAGAGCAGTTAATTCAGAAACTTGTAGAGTTCAAGGGTGTTCCACAGGAAATTGGCCTTCCGAGTGCACCAAAGCAGTTCATCCAGTACATGGAGGAAGATAACAGACCACAGGTTAGCTTAGATGTTGATTTTGAAAATGGTATGGGTATCAGTGTAGGACGTATCCGCGAGGATTCCATTTATGATTGGAAATTTGTTGGTTTGTCACACAATACTGTAAGAGGTGCTGCAGGCGGTGCGGTTCTTTGTGCTGAGCTTTTGAAAGCACAGGGATATATCACAAAGAAATAATTCGCAAAATGTAAGCAATTTATGTATGAAAAACTTGTGATAGCAATTTTTTTGTGATAAGATAGCTATTAATGTTGAACAATTATGGAACTAGGAGGCCATATTACTATGAAGAAATTAGTATTAGTCACTTCGCCACCTGC
>SAMEA3663026__coassemble_279_pt1 | contig 50100 bp, 41 predicted proteins | sample SAMEA3663026__metabat2_low_PE_012 | metagenome-assembled genome bin SAMEA3663026 (sample SAMEA3663026) | pig gut metagenome | biome: pig gut; feature: pig-associated habitat; material: faeces | place: France | collected 2012
CTGATCAGTATACTGCAGCAGAGGAAGCAAATGCGCAGATTGCACATTCCCTTCCAACTGATATCTTCTAAGGTTTTCATAATGTGAAAATACATAAAGAGCATAGATTGTTAGGTTAACGGTCTATGCTCTTTTTTTCGAAGTTTTACCGGGGTCCGCCGCAGTGTAATCAGAAAATTGCGGGATGGAAAGAGAAAGAAGAGATGAACTGGTCGTTTGTCCTAAATAACTGGTCATTCGTCAGATAATATGCAGAAATCGGTATAGGTATGATATGGTGTATGTATCGGAAGAAGATATTATTATAATAGGATATTGCAGGTCATTGTGGTTTTGCCACAAATGACGGATAGAATTTACGGAAGGGGAGTTATATGAGCGATTTTAGTATTTTTCCGGAGCAACTTGCGGCGCAACGAAATAACATCAATAGCGTTTCTGATGCATTACAGCAATGCAGAAAAATTGTAGACGATGTGAATTCCGGTCTTCAAGGAATTGGAATAAAGGGTGTAGGTCCGGCCCTGTTCACGATTACTTCCAAATTGACAAAATATCATAAGGAGTGTGAATCATTTTCAGATGCACTTTCCAGAATTGTTCGTCGTTTTAGAAGAGCAGAGAGTACAATTGCAGGGACAAGGACGATTTCTCAAATCCTTGAGGAGCTGATTGAAGCTGCAGAAGAAGCATTTACACCAATTGAGGAATCCCCTTATGTTGGAGCTATCTATCTTGTGAATGATGAAGGTGCATTCTGGCAAGGTCATGCTGCGGTTGTTTTACTTAGGGCAGATGGATCATATGAATATTATAGCTATGGATCGGATTTAGGAATAGGATATCTTCCGGATAATTTGTTTGATTTTGACGGAAGCTCTCAAAGCGGAGATATGGATATTGATCCAACGGGGGACCGGTATTCGGATTATGTATTTATTCCGATTACTGATGCGCAGGGCGATGCCATGCATGAGGTTGCGCAAGGCATATATCAAAATCCGGGGGACTATGAGCTTTTTGGCAATAACTGCAATATGAATGCACAAGCAATTTTGGAAGCCGGAGGCGTTTCGTTTGCCCCGACAGAATTTGACATGATTGCAACACGGCCAAATACAGTATATCAGAATTTCATGGATTTGGTAACTGCTAATCGTGAGGCATATGTCGGCTATGAGTTTGGTCATATTCCGAATGGTGATCTTGTTTCATGGCTTGAGTCGTCAACAGGTGCACAGCAGTATGTTAGCGGTGATTATGATTATACGGTTGCCCATGTTGATAATGTACAATTTCATGATCCGTCCGGATGGTTAGCAAATGGTCTGGAAACAATCTTTGGCGGTACAAGTATGGAGGAAATCAGCAGCTACTGGAGAGAAGGCTGGAGTAACGGATTCATGGATGGTATGGATTTTACGATTGATCATATTCAAAACATTGGAAATACTGCAATTAATTCTGCGCAGAGTGCTTCGACATCTGCAATTGATTGGGTTCAGGAAAATTATATTACCGGAACGGTTGGCGGAGTGGTTAATCCTGTGATTGATGGTGTTCAGGCGGTAGGAAATACTGTCATTGATGGTGCTCAGTGGATCGGAGATACAGTCGTAGACGGTGCTCAGTGGATAGGAAATACAATCGTAGACGGCGCAGAGTATATTGGTGATGCCTGGGTCTCATTTTGGGGATAAAACATACAGGAATGTAAAAAACTGGTCGTTGGTCGCAAAAAACTGGTTATTCGTCGGATATTTTACGTAGATGGACATGAAAGTGGTATCTTATAATTGTGGTTAAGAAATACAACTGAAAACATAAAGAATAATATTAAGGAGGAACATGCATTATGGCACAGATTCAGGTTACAGTTGCAGAGATGGAGGACAAGAAGGCTCAGTTAGAGCAGCTTCGTGCACAGTTCGAGGAGGAGATTGCAAGCACAGATCAGATCGTTGCAAACTTAAAGAACGAGTGGGAAGGTGATGCATCAGACGCATTCCAGGAAAGCTATAAGACAAAGACACAGAAGCTTAAGCAGGCAGCAGAAGGCATTAAGGCATACATCACAGTACTTGACAAGATTATTCAGGCTTACATTGAGACAGAAGGCAAGAATGCTCAGATTGCAAGCAAGTAATTACATAGTATATTTCGGAAAGGCGGTATAATAGAATGAATATTTTAAGATGTACACCAGAACAGTTAAAGTCAGAGGCAGGAAAGATTTCCCTTCAGGGAGAGAATTTGGCAGCAAAGGTAGACAGCATGATTTCAGTTGTTGATTCTATCGGAGGCGCAGGCTGGTCAGGAGATGCTGCTACAGCATATAAGACACAGTTTGATGAGCTTAAGGATGATGCAACAAGAATGAGAGAATTCCTTACAAATACAAGCGAGCAGTTGAATGCGATTGCTGATCAGTATACTGCAGCAGAGGAAGCAAATGCGCAGATTGCACATTCCCTTCCTACAGATATTTTCTAGGATAAACAATTGGGGGGTTACACAAAAAGGCGAATCATCTTTCGGTGGTTTGCTTTTTTTGTTTTACCGCGGCCTTGTGGCGCGGGATCCTGCCTGCAGTGCAATCAAAGGAATTGCTGATGAAGCAATTCTTCCCTGTTATTTTCTTCACGAAAAAATGCTTAAATTACTTGATATTTTAACCAAAATATAAGACAATAGAACTGTTGTATACGAGAAGAAAAATCAAAAGAAAAGCAGTATAAATATACTCGGGGGTTACAATGAAACGATTCATAAATACAATACAAATCATAGCGGTTGCTTTGTTTATTGTTTTGCTGATGCCGACAAACGTATATGCGGAGGGTGAGGATAAAGCGACAGATACGGATGCGTCCTTGGAAGAAATCGAGGGAAGACTTGATGATGAAATTGTTGAGGAAGCCGAAGTGAATGAACACCAGCCGAAATATTTGGATTATTTAGTCAAGATTGTGCTAGCTTATCAGGACGAAAACGGGAATATGTACTATGTGAAACAGGGTACCGGTTTTGTGATTGGCGTAGGTGCCGGTTCGTCTGAAGCAAACAACAAGAAGTACATTATATCGGATTATGGTATCGTAGAAGGCGAAAAAGATTATGTCGATGCCGTAAAAACAAAATATAGTCTCGGTGATACCAAGTTAACACCTAAATATTATGCGGTTGGAAATATGGGTGTTTTTACAGAACTCAAGATGATTTCGTACAGTGATGAGACAAGATATGTCATTTTGGAGCCATCTGCCGGACTTGCAGACAAAAATGTCCTTCGGTTAGGCGGACAAAAGGAATTCGGAGAAATTCTCGATGAAGGCGAGGAGCTGCATTGGCTCGACCCCAAATATACGCGTGTAGATGTTGAAGGCTTTGCCGGAAAGCGAAGTGTCTATCTCGAAGACGGCAAGGTGGCAGACGGAGGGATTGTTGTTTATGACGGCATAGCGATTGAGCGAACGAATCGGGATACCGGCGAGTCGATGGACGAAACATATTTTAATGATACAATTGAGTATTTTTATGTCAGTGATAAGATTTCTTCTTGTATGGCAGGAGCACCTGTCATTGACAGCGAGACACAATGTGTTATAGGTATGCTTATATATGAAAGAGGCGATAAGAGAATTCGTGCAATCTCGATTGAGAATATTCGCCAGGTATTGGATGCATTGGCAATTAATTATATGGTTGCAACGGATGACGTGTTTTATGACACGCCGACGGAAGCTCAGAAGCTGGAACTTAAAAAGCTTATCGTTGACAACAAGGAATATATCAGTTCAATCAACAAGAATTTTTACACGTCAACAACATGGAATGCACTTTATGATGCTATAGCTAAAGCAGATAATGTGTATATGAGCAGTAAATCGACTGCAAAAGATTATGATGATAATATCGTGGCACTTAAGAAAGCACGAAAGAAGCTCAAAACAAAAGCTTTCAAGTGGAAGCTGATTAATGTGATAGCAGCGGTTGTTATCGTGGTTGTACTCATTATTTTGATACGTATTTTAAGAAAGCGAAAACGTCTCAGGGCTGAACGCAAAATCATAACAGATATGGGTAAATAGTACAAAAAAGACTGTCAAAACCGGCAGTCTTTTTTGTTGTTTACCGCGGCGAAATCGCCTTACCGGCAAGACGCTTTCTTGTGCTCTTTTGTAGTTATTTGTCGGACGAATTGTGAATAACAAAAAGAGGTTCTATGTTAAAGTTAGGATAGAAAAAGTTGTTTACCGACAGGCGAAAGGAGACGTAACATGGAATACTATACAATTAAAGAGGCTTCCCAAATGCTATGTGTGGAGACACATGTTCTTCGGTATTGGGAGGAAGAACTTGGGCTTTCCATAAAACGAAATGATATGGGACATCGTTATTATGATTCGAAAAATATGCAAATGTTCCGTGAGATACAGAAGTTAAAGGAACAAGGATTTTCTTTAAAGAATATTCGCACTGCAATTGAAAGCTATCAACGCGAAAGGGAACGAAAGCTCGAGGGAGAAGAGTCAGAATCGGAGAAGGGTAGTAAAGAAACAAATGTGATGTGCCGGAGTGCTGTTGAGGAAGAGGAAAAAGAAAATAACACACAAGGTGAATTATCTGCGCAGGTAGTAGAGTTTAAGACTGCCCAGCTTCAATCGATCATGAATCGTGTTGTGGCAAATGCACTTCGCGATAATAAGGATATAATAAAAGATTCCATAAAGGGGGAAGTTGTCAAGGATGTGATTCATCAGTTCGATATGATTATGCGTGAAAACGAAGAACGCGAGGAAGAGCGTTTTCATAAGCTGGATGAAGCATTGCGAAAGCTTCAGCAGGCAAATGAGGAGGTTGCGGCAACACGTATGAAGAAACATCGCTGGCGAAAAAACAGATGATGAAGAAGAATACAGCACAAGCTGGCAAGAAAACAGAAAAATATGTGCATATTTTGAATAAACAGCTTTCTTCACGGCGATAGATTCCGTGCAGAAAGTCTCCGGAGAAAAAACTGTGGAGAAAGCATCTGGGTAAGAACCATGCCAATGATTACTTGACAGAAACCGGCACGAGCGAAACCTTGATATTTATCGATAATAATGGTATCTTTAGAAATATCTTGAACAAAAGGAAAGAGCGTGTTTATGAAGTTAAAGATTTTATTTGAGGATGAATATATTTTGGCGTGTGTGAAGCCGTTCGGTGTGCCATCGCAGGGAGACCGGTCCAATGATGAGGATATGGTTACTGCGGTGACAAATTATTTGTTTGATCATTCGGATTCCGATGAAGAGCCATATGTAGCGATTATTCATCGTTTAGACCGTCCTGTAGGCGGCGTCATGTTGTTTGCAAAAACACCTTCAGTAGCAGCCAAATTATCGGACATGCTTCAGGATGGCCGGATAAAAAAATACTACGAAGCAATCATATCAGGCGAACTTCCGGATATGGAAGGAACACTGACGGATTATCTTGTCCGAAACGGTAGGAATAACACCACCGTTGTGGCAAAAAAAGGTGATAAAGGCGCAAAAAAGGCCGTTCTGAATTATGAAGTAATCGATGTATTTGAGACGAATCTCGGTGTACTTAGCTATGTTCTGATTGAATTAGAGACAGGAAGACATCACCAGATTCGTGTCCAGCTTGCGTCAAGAGGCTGCGGTATTTGGGGAGACACCAAGTATAATCCGCAGTTTGCGAAGACAAAGAGACGTTATCTGGAAATGGGATTGTATTCCACACGTATGGAATTTGTACATCCGGTTACCGGCGAGGACATTGTTCTAAAAAGCTTTCCGCAGGGAGAAGCTTTTGATTTGATTGAGATGGATGAATTTGAATAAAGGATTCGTTAAAGGAGTTGCATAGGATGAAGATTTCTATGCCGGCGGGAGCGCGGCACATAATCAGACAACTAAATACAAATGGCTTTGAAGCTTATATTGTCGGTGGCTGTGTGCGTGATTGCCTGCTTGGAAAGATGCCAAATGATTGGGATATCACAACAAACGCAAAACCAAACCAGGTGAAAAGTATTTTCTCGCATACGGTTGATACCGGTATTGAGCATGGAACGGTGACGGTTCTTGTTGACAAAAATATAGTCGCAGAGGATGCCGGAGCACAGATGGTTGCGGATGGGAAGTCTGCGCATTATGCCTATGCCTATGAGGTTACGACTTACCGGGTCGACGGCGTATATGAGGACCACAGAAGACCGAAGGATGTAACATTTACGGCCAGCCTGAAAGAGGATTTAAAACGACGCGATTTTACAATCAATGCAATGGCATACAATGATGAACAGGGTGTCATAGATATATTTGGTGGTATATCAGATTTGAAAGACGGCATCATTCGTTGCGTTGGTGTTGCGTCCGAGCGATTTGACGAGGATGCGCTTCGGATACTGCGGGCGGTTCGCTTTGCGGCACAGCTGGGATTTTCGATTGATGAGAATACACAGGAGGCAATGAAAAAGCAGGCGAGATTTCTTGCACAAATCAGTGCGGAGCGAATCCAGGTAGAGCTTACGAAGCTCATAATGTCTCCGCATCCGGACATGCTTGAAAAAGCTTACCGGCTTGGAATTACGCAAATAATTTTGCCGGAGTTTGATACGATGATGGAGACAGAGCAAAGGAATATACATCACAAATATTCTGTTGGCTGGCATACCATTCATGTGATGGAGCATGTTCCGCCTACGATGATAGCACGTTATGCGGCACTTTTGCATGATGTTGGGAAACCTGATTGTAAGTCCACAGACGAAAATGGAATCGATCATTTTTACGGGCACGCCGAAAAAAGCAAGCAACTTGCAAATACCATTTTGAGACGTCTGAAATTAGACAATCATACGATACAAGCGGTGCAAACACTTATACTTAATCATGATTACGGCATTTCCGGCAATATCGGGATTAAGGCCTTTCGACGCTTCTTGGGAAGGCTCGGCCCGGAGAATTTTGAGGATTTTATTCTTCTTCGAAAGGCGGATATCGCCGGGCAGAGTGATTACAGGCTTACGGAGAAACAGAAATTCGTTTCACAGCTTGAGACGATGTATGAGACGGTTATAAACGAAAAACACGCACTTAGTACGGCGGACCTTGCAATCTCGGGAAAAGATTTGATTGCGTTAGGTATGAAGCCGGGGCGTGAACTCGGTGAGGTTTTGCATGAATTATTGGAACATGTGTTAGATGTTCCGGAGGATAATACAGCGAAGCATTTGCTGCAGATGGCAAGACAAAGGATGAATAAATAATCAAATTTTTATGCATGAAACATCCCCTTCAGACATACAATTAACAAGATTGGTGTTTGGAGGGGATGTTGTTGTCTGAAAAAATGTCCGAGGTTTATGATGCATATGATATCTCGATTATTCGTACAATGCGTGGAAGAGGGGCTACGATAATAGCAGCGCAGGAAGGGCTGTTTTATTTGCAAATGCCGGATATTAGTGAGAGTCGGCTGCAGTCGGAATATGCATTCAAGGAACGGCTGTTTCAAGCTGGATTTGAGCGCATTGACCGCTGTATCAAAAACACAAAGGACAGCCTTGTAACATTTGACAGATACAATAACCCTTATGTTTTGCGCAAATTTTTTGAGGGTAGAGAATGCAATATAACAGATGTACGGGAAATATGTGCCGCAGTAAAAAATCTTGCGCGCTTTCATGGAATCGGACGTGCGGTATGGAAGGAAACCGATGGCGATGTACATATTCGGACAACTGCGAATTTTCGAAAACGGAATCAGGAATTAAAACGAATCAGAGCTTTTGTTTCAAAGCAGCATCCAAAACGAAGCTTTGAAAGTTTGTACTTAAGCGCATATGATTATTTCTGTGAACAGGCCGTTGCCTGCGAGCAGGCTTGCTTGTTGCAGGAAAAGAAATCCGATTACGATTTTGATAATCATCTGGGCTATTGTCATGGCATGTATAATCATCACAGTGTTCTTGTTGAGCAGCTGGACAATGGGGATTTGCAGTTGAATACGATAGGCTTTGATAAGTTCTATGTCGGAAACCAGCTTGCCGACTTATATCATTTTCTACGAAAAACGGTTGAAAAGAACAATTATGACGAAAATATTTTGAAAAAGATTCTTATGACGTATGATATTTATTGCCCGCTTTCAAAACACGATTTACAATACATTTATATGCTGTATTCCTATCCCGAAAAGTTTTATAAAATCAGTAATCAGTATATGAATGCTCCTAAAAACTGGATTTCGCCGAAATTACAGGAAAAGCTGGAGAAGATTATGCTTGATGAAGGGAAGAAACTGCAATTATTGGAACAGTTTGCACAATACATTGAGACCTGAAAAAATAACCAAAAAAATCGCTAAATTTTATCGTTTTTTCGACATATGAAAATTGTTTTAGGTTGTTCACATTTGACTAATTATTTAGTATAATATGTACGATAAGGTGGGTGTTATGCGAAAAAACCAAATACTGTTTCTCTTGGTTGTATTTATTTTGCTGCTCGCAGGTTGCTCAAAGAAAAAGAGTCCGGTTGATGTTTATGAGAACACGGAAGAGTTTTCGACAGACCATGAGCTTCGGACGGTCGCAGCAGTAGTAACCGGGATTGACTTACAACACAATATTATAAGTTTTATCGAGTGTACATCAGGTGTGCAGACGAATCTGATGTACCATGGCGGCGTTTCCGTGCGCAATCGATATGGTGAAGAAATTGGAATCAATAAGATTGAACTTGGATCGGTTGTTGATGTTGAGTATTATACGGATACGGCGAAGCTGCTTTCCATACAGATTAGCGATACTGTTACGACGCTTACCGGTGTTACGAAGTTTGTTGCGGATGTCGAGTCCGGTAAGGCGACTTACAAGGGGACAAGCTGTGACATGTCAAAGTCGGTTGTTGCATTTGACGGTGACAAGCAGATTGATATAACCGAGATTCATACAGAAGATCAGGTGACACTTTTTATTTTCGGAGGCAAACTCGTAGCTGCATCGATAGAGGTTGGACATGGATATGTTCGGTTATCCGGTCAGGATAGTTATATAGGCGGTCTTGTCGAGATAGGTTATGATGTGATTGTACCGGTTACGGACGATATGCTTCTTGCTGTTCGCGAGGGTGAGTATACCCTTCGGATTTCGAACAATGGATATAGCGACAGCAAAGAGATTAAGGTTGTCCGGGACAAGGAAACAAAGGTTGATTTGACAGATATAGCCATTCCAACCGGAACCATCGGTTTTACGGTGACACCGGAGGATGCCACGATTAAGGTTGGAAAAAAACAAATCTCAGGTTTTGTATACTCGAATTTGTACGGAACGTACACCTTTACGGTTGAGGCAGAGGGATATAAGACGTTTCGGGGAAGCTTCAAGATAGACAAGCCATCCAAGAATCTGACAATTGAGCTTGTAAAGCTTGAAGAGGAGCCGACAACGGAGGAGCCGACGACTGAGGCAACAACCGAAACGACAACCGAGGCAACGACGGAAGGAACAACAAGCGAAACAGAGTCGACCACCGAGGCGGAAAGCACAGGACAGTCGAGCACTTCGACAGAACGTGAGGTTTCGGAAGGACACACAATTACGATTAAGGAGCCTGCAGGGGTTGGTGTCTATTTTGACGGTGATTACGTCGGAACAGCACCTGTATCCGTTCCAAAGACTTTAGGAACGCATACGATTACACTTTATCAGTCAGGCTATTTAATAAAGAGTTACACAATTACAGCAGTAGAAAATGGCGAGAACGATGAGTATAGCTATCCGGCGCTCACTTCGTTCCTTGACCTAATTGAATAAAAGGAGGCGCGACATGGATTACAAAAAGATGTATGAGGAATGGTTGAATGATCCGTTTTTTGATGAGGCTACAAAGAAAGAATTAGAGGCTATCAAAGACGATGAGAAGGAAATCGAAGAACGTTTTTATGCAGAGCTTGAGTTTGGTACAGCAGGCTTAAGAGGTGTAATTGGTGCCGGTATTAACCGAATGAATAATTACATTGTTGCGAAGGCAACACAAGGTCTTGCAAATTATATAATTAAGAGTAAAAAACAGTCTCAGGGCGTAGTAATCGCTTATGATTCCAGAAGATGCTCACCGGAGTTTGCTGATGTCGCTGCGCTGTGTCTGGCAGCAAACGGAATTAAGGCTTATGTTTTTGAGTCTCTTCGTCCGACACCGGAGCTTTCCTTCGCTGTTCGCTACCTTGGCTGTGTAGCCGGTATTAACATTACGGCCAGCCACAACCCACCGGAATACAACGGCTACAAAGTATACTGGGAGGACGGCGCACAGATTACACCACCTCATGACAAGGGAATCATGGATGAGGTTAAGGCAATTAGTGTTCAGGATGCAAAGCAAATGCCAAAGCAGGAAGCTGTGCATGAGAAGTTATATGAGCTTGTTGGCAAGGAAATTGATGATGCGTACATGGCTGAGCTCCGTAAGTTAGTGCTTCATCAGGAATGTATCGATAAATATGGTAAGGATATCAAGATTGTTTACACACCGTTACATGGTACAGGTAATATCCCTGCCCGTAGAATTCTTCGTGAACTCGGCTTTGAGAATGTATATGTCGTTCCGGAGCAGGAGCTTCCGGATGGAGAGTTTCCGACTGTCAGCTATCCGAATCCGGAGGCGGCAGAAGCCTTTGAGCTTGCCCTTGCACTTGCGAAGGAGCATGATGCGGATCTTGTTCTCGCAACGGATCCGGATGCAGATCGTCTGGGCGTGTATGTTAAGGACAAGCAGGGTGAATATCATTGCCTTACAGGTAATATGTCAGGAAGCTTGCTTGCAGAATACGAGATTAGCCAGATGAAGGCTATTAAGGGTCTTCCGGAGGATGGTGCATTAATCAAGTCTATCGTTACAACAAATCTTGTAAATGAGATGGCAAATGCATATAACATTGAGTTAATCGAAGTTTTGACAGGCTTCAAATTCATCGGACAGAAGATACTTGAATTTGAGACTACAGGCAAGGGTACATACCTCTTTGGTTTCGAGGAGAGTTATGGCTGCCTGATTGGAACACATGCAAGAGACAAGGATGCTATCGTTGCGACTATGGCTCTTTGCGAGGCAGCAGCATATTACAAGTCTTTGGATATGACATTGTGGGATGCAATGTTAGATGTATATGAGAAGTATGGATATCATCTTGAGAAGATAGAGACGCTTACACTTAAGGGAATCGAAGGTCTTGAGAAGATTAAGAGCATGATGGATACAATGAAGAACAACACTCCAAGTGAGATTGGCGGTCTCAAGGTATTGGTTGCAAAGAACTTCTCAGACGATACGGCAAAGGATATGGTTACAGGTAATGTAACACCAATTGGTCTTCCAAAGTCGAATGTTGTTTATTATGAATTAGAGGGTGGTGCATGGCTTTGCGTAAGACCTTCCGGTACAGAGCCAAAGATTAAGTTCTACTATGGCGTCATCGGTAAGGATCTTGCAGATGCGGAAGCAAAATCAGCAGAGTTTGGCAAGGCGGTTATCAAAATGACAGAGAGCATGTAACGGAATCCTGTATAGAAATAAATATAGCCCGTCGGAACGATTCGTTTCGACGGGCTATATTTGTTTATCTGGGCATGTAGCGCAGGAACCTGCCGGTATGGAGTTTCGGAACGCCTTTTGATGCCGGCTTACCGGCTATGCCTGTGAAGAAAAACCAGCATGAACTTGCGTACGAGTAGACAGAGCGTTATGGTCACGAGAGTTAGCGCTGTGATGATGGCCGGCGTCTTGCGAAGAAATTCCATTGTTTTATCTGTCAGATTCGTAAGACTGTAAACAAGTGCCCGATAGACCGGACCATGGAGACAGAGAATAAGAAGTGCAGACTGTCCGCAGAATTCCAGAATTCTACTATGTGAAATAGCGATAGAGAGTGCAACGACGAAAGCGCAGCCGACAATGGATACGATGAACCATTGATAATGGATAACGTTGTAGGACAGCTTGCTGCTTAGTATGATGCTTGCTATCAGCAATGGAATTGTACACAGAAAAGCGAGAATGCGCATTTTTGCCGAACCGTATTTATGGGCGGAAGTAGCTGTCGCACGGGGTACGTCACAAGCAGAAACGGTTGGGAGTATTTTTGCGCATATTTCTCCAAGGCAGACAAAAATGATATATTTTGGAATACGGTCAATGCCCCAAGGAAGAACCTTTAACAAATCAAGAGAATAGACAACGCAAAGACCGACGCAAAAAACAAAGGAAAGCAACTGTTTCATACTTGTAGATGACTTCTTTATTACAATTGAAACCACTTTGCGAAATAGATTATAGAGGACAAGTGTTAAGAAAAAACATGGCAGAAACCAGAGGGGGATGTTAAAATCCAAAGCCTCTTCATTCCCGATCAGGAGACCTTTTGCCGCTTCTGCAAAAGATAAATCAGAAGGCTTGTAATGGCGCTCGGCAAACTGCCAATACAAGAGCGTGATAACACCGTAAAAAACATAAGGAATTAAGAGAGTGAGTGCACGATGCAAAATGTCTTTTCGGATATCCCGTTCTTTGTAAACGACACCCGCAGCAAAGAAAAAGAGTGGCATATGGAAGGAGTAAATCCAGGTATAGACAGGAATTACATAATTGATGTGACCGTATACCATCAATAAAATACCGATACCACGCAAAATATCCAACCAGCTAATTCGATTACCCGGTTGGATATTGGTTGCATGCTCTGTATCAAATTTGCGTGTGACTACATTGTTATTCATAAAAATGCCCGATCTTCCTACGCACAATTATGAAAGGCGTTCTTTCATATATTTGAAATCTTCTTTGTATTGTTCGTCAATTGTCTCACCGGCAATGATACATTCAGAAAACATGTATCTTGTATCAGCGAACATGTGTGGAACGAAGTTTTTACCGAAGTCATATTTGCCGACAAAGTTTGTAGCGTAGTACATATGATTCATATCTGCGACCTTGGAAGTGCTGAAGCTATCCGGCATGCGAAAGCCATCCGGAATACGGCACTCTGAAAACATATACTCCATATGCTCGACGTTGCTTGTATCGAATTTTTCGTCAAAGGTAAAGCTGTCAGGCATTACACTCTGATAGAACATATAGCGCATTTCCTTACAGTCGCATGTGTTAAAATGACGTCCGAGAGTAAAGCCCTGCGGCATAATACAACCGGCAAACATAAGGTTCATATCAACAACATGTCTTGTGTTGAACAGACTGCCAAACACAATGTTGTTTGGAAGCGTACACCACGAAAACATACCATGACAGCTGCTTGCGTTAATTGGAAGCTCAACACGTGTGCCGTTGTAGCCATTGTCTATGAAACGTAAAATCTTCTTACCACTCGTTGCGCGGTCGTGCTTAAAATGCATAGGATTATACAAAACCCAATGCTGCTCGCCTGTTGTCTCTTTGAACCATTCATAGTCAGGCAAACCAATCTTTCGCTGGAATGTAATACGTTCCAGTTCATCGTCTATATCAAAAAAATGTGAAGCGCCTTCGTAGATGACATGTGCCTTGCCGGCGGAAATCATGCATTCGATTTCTTCCGGAGAAGCCATACGGGGACGCGGTGGTGTTGAACCACTTAATTTCAGCTTTAAAATATAAATCCCCCCTAATCAAATAACTATATATAACATGATACATGATAAATGATTTCCAGTCAATAAACATTGTCTCAGAGAAAAATTAGAGAAGAAATTAAAGCTTGCGAAAAACAAAGAAATATTTTTGAGCAACCAGCTTTCTTTGCGGTGATGGATTCCATGCAGGGACATTTGCGACCGTCAGTACTTAGTGAGTGCGAAGCACGAATTTAGTACTGCTACGCGGAGCAACTAAGCGGAAGCGGTCCCGGAATGGAACCATCACCGTGAAGAAAGCGTCCCAGAAACAAACATTGCACGAAACTTGCAGTTTATGAGCATCTGTGGTATATTTAGCTTAACTATGTAAAAGATGATAAAGTGGGATTGCTGTGTGCAAATGTAACCATACATGGAGGTAAAAATGAGAACATATTTAGTAACAGGCGGAGCCGGATTTATCGGTTCGAATTATATTCATTACATGCTAAAAAAATACGACAATGAAATTCGTATTATCAATGTAGATAAGCTGACTTATGCAGGAAATCTTGAGAACTTAAAGGATATTGAAGATCGCGAGAATTATACGTTTGTTAAGGCTGACATCTGTGACAAGACCGCAATAGCAAAGATTTTCTCCGAAAATGATATTGACCGTGTTGTTCATTTTGCGGCGGAAAGCCACGTGGACAGAAGCATCAAAAATCCGGAAGTATTTGTAGAGACAAATGTTCTCGGAACAGCAGTGATGCTTAACTGTGCAAAGGCAGCATGGGAGCTTCCGGATGGCAGCTTCAAAGAGGGGAAAAAATTCCTTCACGTTTCGACGGATGAAGTGTATGGTTCCCTCCCGGATGATGACAATGCTTTTTTCTATGAGACATCACCATACGAACCACACAGCCCATACTCTGCAAGCAAGGCATCGTCAGACATGCTTGTGAAGGCCTATATGGACACATACAAGTTCCCGGCGAATATCACGAACTGCAGTAATAATTATGGTCCGTATCAGTTTCCTGAGAAGCTTATTCCGCTTATTATCAATAATGCTTTACAAGGTAAGAAGCTTCCGGTTTATGGTGACGGTAAAAATGTTCGAGACTGGCTGTATGTAGAAGATCATGCAAAAGCGATTGATATGGTTCAGGAGCAGGGCAGACTGTTTGAAACATATAATATCGGTGGACACAACGAGAAACAGAATATCGAGATTATTAACATTATTATTGAGACCTTGCAGGAAATGCTTCCGGACGGTGATCCACGTAAGGCACTTGTTTCCAAAGACCTAATCACATATGTAGAAGATCGCAAGGGACATGACCGTCGTTACGCAATTGCTCCGGACAAGATTAAGACACAAATCGGCTGGGAACCGGAAACAATGTTCGCTGAGGGCATTAAGAAAACAATAGCATGGTTCTTCGAAAATGAAAAATGGATGAAAAATGTTACAAGCGGTGATTACCAGAAATATTACGATGACATGTATTCAAACCGCTAATAACGGATTAGATTAGGAGGAAAAACGATGAAGGGAATTATTCTTGCCGGCGGATCCGGCACACGTTTGTATCCGCTTACAAAAGCAGTTTCAAAACAGATTATGCCTGTTTATGACAAGCCAATGATTTACTATCCGCTATCAACATTGATGTTGGCAGGTATCCGTGAGGTATTGATTATTTCGACACCAAGAGATTTGCCGGTGTTTGAAGAACTGTTTGGAACCGGAGAACAGTTAGGCATGAAATTTAGCTATGCTGTGCAGGAGGTTCCGAGAGGACTTGCGGATGCATTTATTATCGGAGAAGAATTTATCGGTGATGATAATGTAGCACTTGTGCTTGGTGATAATATTTTCTACGGTCAGAGCTTTTCGAAGGTGCTAAAGAGTGCAGCGGAACGAGAAAAGGGAGCAACAATTTTCGGATACTACGTAAAAGATCCGAGAGAGTATGGCGTTGTTGAATTTGATGAGAACGGCAAGGCGCTTTCCATCGAGGAGAAGCCGGAGCATCCAAAGTCAAATTATGCAGTTCCGGGACTATATTTTTACGATAACGATGTAGTAGAGATTGCAAAGAATGTTAAGCCTTCCGCAAGAGGTGAAATCGAAATCACTTCAATTAACAATGAATATCTTCGTCGCGGCAAACTTATGGTAGAGACACTTGGGCGTGGTTTTGCCTGGCTTGATACAGGAAATCATGACATGCTTCTGGATGCTGCGGATTTTGTGGCAGCGTTCCAAAAGAGACAGGGACTTTATATTTCCTGCATTGAGGAAATCGCATATAAGAGAGGCTTTATTACACGTGAGCAGCTTCTTGAACTTGCACAGCCACTTCTTAAGACGGCATATGGTCAGTACCTTGTCGATGTGGCAAATGGATTATAATAAGATTCGAGGTTATGAGTTATGACTGAAAAATTTGGAAAGATTACAGTAGAAAATTGCGAAGTGGATGGCGTAGAGATAGAAGGTCTTCGCGTAATTACACCGTCAGTGTTTGGTGATGAGAGAGGATACTTCATGGAGACCTATAATTACAATGATTTTGCTGCAGCAGGCATTGATTGTCAGTTTGTTCAGGATAATCAGTCTAGCTCAAGAAAAGGCGTATTACGCGGACTTCATTTTCAGATTAACTTCCCACAGGATAAGCTTGTACGTGTTGTAAGTGGCGAAGTGTTTGATGTTGCGGTAGATCTTCGTGAGGGTTCAAAAACGTACGGAAAATGGTATGGTGTAAGACTTTCTGCACAGAACAAAAAGCAGTTCTTTATTCCAAAGAATTTTGCGCATGGCTTTATTGTATTGTCTGAGCATGCAGAGTTCTGTTACAAATGTACAGATTTTTATCATCCGAATGATGAGGGCGGACTTCTTTGGTGTGATCCGGCAATCGGCGTAGACTGGCCTATGCCGGAGGGTATGACAAAAGAGGATTTGATTATTTCTGAAAAGGATCAGAAATGGGATGGCATTGAGCAGTTTTGTAAATAACCAAAGTTTGCAGGAGTAAGTATGAATAAACCTAAAAACGCGATTTCAATGACGGTTGATTTGTATCAGAATCGTTCATTAGTCAGGAATTTTTCAAAAAATGATTTTAAAACTAAATTTGCAGGTTCGTATCTAGGCATCGTCTGGGCGTTTGTTCAGCCTGTCGTTACAATTCTTGTATATTGGTTTGTATTTGAAATAGGATTAAAAGCGGGACGTGATTGTCAGTATCCTTTTATTGTATGGCTTACTGCAGGGCTTGTCCCTTGGTTCTTCTTTTCAGAAGCATGGAATAGCGGAACGAATGCACTCATTGAATATAGCTATCTCGTAAAGAAGGTTGTATTCAAAATCAACATTTTGCCGTTTGTGAAGGTTCTTTCTTCGCTTTTTGTGCATCTGATTTTTGTATGTATAGCGATTGTTTTAAGTTGGGGCTATGGATATACTCCGGATTTGTATTCCTTGCAGCTGTTGTATTACATTTTTTGCAGCATAGTGCTCACCCTTGGACTTTCGTATCTGACATCTGCGGTCGCGGTGTTTTTCCGTGACTTAAAGCAAATTATCAATATTTTACTTCAGGTTGGTGTGTGGATGACACCGATTATGTGGAATCTGAATGATATGATTCAATCAACAGCCATTGTACGAATTTTCAAGCTGAATCCTGTTTACTATATTGTAGACGGATTTCGAAATGCGTTGCTGGACAAGATATGGTTTTGGGAAAAACCGGTATGGACGCTTGGCTTTTGGGCAATTACATTATTCGTATTCTGGTTCGGTGTCAAAATATTTGAGAAGGTTCGCGTATACTTCGCGGACGTATTGTAGGAGGGCATATGAGTGATATCGCGATTCACGTGCAAGACGTGACAAAAATATACAAATTATATGACAAGCCTACAGACCGTATGAAGGATTTTTTGAATCTTCCAAGCAAAAAGCAGCGTTATAAGGAACATTTTGCGCTTCGCAATTTGAGCTTTGATGTGAAAAAGGGCGAATGCGTAGGATTTATTGGCACAAATGGTGCCGGCAAATCAACGATTCTTAAGATTATTACAGGTGTGTCAAATCCAACCTCGGGTGAGGTGGTAATTGATGGGCGTATTTCAGCTTTGCTTGAGCTTGGAGCGGGCTTTAACATGGAATATACAGGCCTTGAAAATGTTTATCTGAACGGAATGATGATTGGGTTTACACGAGAGGAAATTAATGCAAAATTAGATGATATTCTGACGTTTGCGGATATTGGAGATTTTATTAATCAACCGGTTCGAACATATTCGTCCGGTATGTTTGTCAGACTGGCTTTTGCGATTGCAATTAATATTGACCCCGAAATTCTGATTGTGGATGAGGCATTGTCTGTCGGAGATGTTTATTTCCAATCAAAGTGCTATAAGAAGTTTGAGGATTTCAAAAAGCAGGGAAAGACGATTGTGTTTGTCAGTCATGATTTAAGTAGTATCAGCAAATATTGTGACCGTGTAATTCTTTTGAACAAGGGGCAGATGATTGATAGCGGTGCACCGAACGATATGATTGATGCGTATAAGCAGATTCTCGTTGGTCAGTATGATTTTGAAAAATCCCAGGTGACGAATCAGATGAAGGAGCGTGCGATAAATGACATAGAGAACAGCTCGAAGGACTGGATGTCAAAGCTTTCGCAAAACCCTGATATGCTTGTATACGGTGATTTGCGTGCTGAAATTGCCGACTATGCAGTACTTGACGCAAATGGTCGCATTTCGAATTCCATCGAGAAAGGAACACCTTTTTCGATTCGCATGAAAATCCGCATAAAGGATGATGTGAAGATGCCGATTTTTGCATTTTCATTGAAGGATATTAAAGGTACTGAAATTACCGGAACAAATACATTGATTGAGAAAATCGAGTTTGAAACAAAGGAAGAGATGGAAGTAACCTTCAAGCAGACAATGAGTCTGCAGGGCGGAGAATATTTGCTTTCTCTTGGCTGCACAGGTTATGAAAATGGCGAGTTTGTTGTATATCACCGACTGTATGATGTTTGTAACATTACAGTTGTTTCAAGTAAAAATACCGTAGGATTTTATGATATGGATTCAGAAATCACAGTTGTTTAGGAGAGATGTATGCAGACAATCGGCAAAATAATAATTGATGATGAATTGTATTCCGGCAAGGATTTGTACAGCGATGGTCCGATTGAGGATGAAATGCTTGAAATTGCCCAAAATTATACAGCAGACGAGTATAACAAGGTGATTGCTAAGCGAGGCTCGTGGGCGATTCTGTATCATTTTTCAAATGTGCGCGAAAATATAGTGGCATCTATGCCAATTACAAAAAATGACAAGGTGCTTGAAATTGGCGCAGGCTGTGGTGCAATCACGGGAATCCTTTCAAAAATGGCAGCGGAGGTTGAAGCGGTCGAGCTTTCGATGAAGCGTACAATGATTAACGCGAACCGTCATAGGGATTGCGATAATGTGCGTATCCGTGTTGGAAATTTCCAGGATATCGAGAAGAAGCTTCCAAATGATTATGATGTAATCACTTTGATCGGTGTATTCGAATATGCAAAGAGCTATATTGATGCAGAGGATCCGTATGTGGAGTTTTTACGCATCATAAAAAGGCATCTTGCACCGGGCGGAAGACTGATTCTTGCAATTGAAAATAAATTTGGGCTAAAGTATTTTGCAGGCTGCAGAGAGGATCATACGCAGCAATATTTCGATGGAATAGAAGGCTATCGTGAGACTTCCCATGTGCGAACGTTTGGACGCAGGGAGCTTGCGAAAATGATTGCGGCAGCAGGCTTTTGCAGGCAGGATTTTTATTATCCGTACCCGGATTATAAGCTGCCGGAGGTTATTTTTTCAGATGATTATTTGCCAAAAGCAAATGAGCTTACAATGAATCATCGCAATTTTGATTTCGACCGGGTTGAAATTTTTGATGAGAACAAGGTTTATGCAGGACTTATTGAAGAAGGGCTGTTTTCAGAGTTTTCGAACTCATTTTTGGTCGTTGCACAGGGAGAGTAGGACATGGAAAAGATTCTTTATACCAAATTTTCAAATCAGCGAAATCCGAAGTTCTGTATTCGAACAGATATTGTGCAGACAGATGCCGGACGAGTTGTGCGTAAATATCCGACCGAAATTGAAGGCTGGGCGCATGTGATGCATATGACGGATGCGTATACGGCGTTGACAACACATTTTGCTGACTCCAAATTTAAGGCAAATAAGCTTATTCCGGGGGAGAATTATGTTGAATTTGAATATTTGGAGTGTGAGACATTAGAGGAATTGCTTGATTCGTATTTGCGAAGCAAAAATTATGATGCATTTGAGAAGCTGATGTGTGATTATGCAAAGCGTGTTCGTGCGGTTTACGAAACGGACATATTTGAAAGCAGTGAAAAATTCGTAAGCGTGTTCGGCGAGCGTCGTTTTGAGGGTACGCTTCGAGGTACATGTATGTCAGATATTGATCTGGTGTTTTCGAACATTCTTTGTAATGAGGATACATGGACAGTTATTGATTATGAGTGGACCTTTGATTTTCTGATTCCGGTTGATTACATTTTGTGGAGATCGTGTATGTACTATCTAAATGGTGCAGAGCTACGAAGCAAACGCTATGTAATCGAGGATTTGTGCAAATTCATGGAAATTGACATGGCAAATGCAAAGAACTATGAACAGATGGAAAACCATTTTCAAAGCGAGTATTGCTATAAGGATGTTCAGGCACTTGTTCATCTGTATCCGAAAATGGGGCAGCCAATAAATGACAATATGGGCGATTTTGCGACGATGCTTGGGCGTAAGAATGAAGAGCTTGCGCAGGCGCGTCGGTATATAGAGGACATTCACCATTCTACAAGCTGGAGAGTGACAAAACCAATCCGCAAGGTGAGTGCAATAATTAAGGGTGAAAATAGGAACAATAACAAATAAAAGGAGAAGATTATGTACGATTATTTAATAGTTGGATCCGGCTTATACGGGTCGGTTGTTGCGCGTGAATTAAAGGATGCCGGTAAATCCGTTCTTGTCATTGACAAGCGTCAAAATATTGCCGGTAATGTTTATACAGAGAAGATTGAAAATATTCATGTCCATAAGTACGGAGCACATATTTTCCATACAAACAACAAGGAGGTATGGGATTATGTGACACGTTTTATCGAATTTAACCGTTTCACAAATTCTCCTGTTGCAAACTACAAGGGCGAGCTTTATTCTCTTCCTTTCAATATGTATACATTTAATAAGATGTGGGGAGTTGTAACGCCGGAGGAGGCTGCTGCAAAGATTGCGGAACAGCGCAAGGCAGCAGGGATAACAGAACCAAAAAATCTTGAGGAACAGGCTATCAGTCTTGTTGGTACAGATATTTACGAGAAGCTTATTAAGGGATATACACAAAAGCAGTGGGGCAGACCATGTTCTGAACTTCCAAGCTTTATCATCAAGAGACTTCCGGTTCGTCTTACATTTGATAACAATTATTTCAATGCGTTGTATCAGGGCATTCCGGTTGGCGGTTATACAAAGCTTGTTGCGAATATGTTAGACGGTATCGAGGTTCGTCTTGGCGTTGATTATCTCGAAAACAAGTCTGAATTTGATGCAATGGCCGATAAGATTGTTTATACAGGTGCAATTGATGCATATTTTGACTATCAGCTGGGCAATCTTGAATATCGTTCTGTGCGTTTTGAGAATGAGATTCTCGATATGCCGAACTTCCAGGGAAATGCGGCAGTCAACTATACAGATGCCGAAACACCTTGGACGCGAATCATCGAGCACAAGTGGTTTGAGTTTGGTAAAGATGATGAGGGAAATGACATTCCGAAGACTGTAATCAGCAGAGAGTACAGCTCGGAGTGGAAGCCGGGTGACGAGCCATATTATCCTGTAAATGATGAGAAAAACAGTGCGTTGTATGAGAAGTACAAGGAGCTTGCTGCAAAGGAAGAGAAGGTAATCTTCGGTGGTCGTCTTGGCGAGTACAAGTACTATGACATGGACGCAGTAATCGCCAGTGCACTTGCTTGTGTAAAGACGCTCGTATAGTCTGACAGGTTTGTAAGGAGGCCGCAGAATGAGTTTTGTTAATATAATATTGTGTATTCTTGTTCTGCTCGTACTTCCGGTACTTCTCGGAAATGCTTTGCTTGGATTTACAAAAACAGGAATAACACTTCCCAAGAGCTTTTTGTTTGGATATTTATCAGAGTGGGCAGTATTTCAGATAATCAGTGTGCCGTTCATTTTATGCAAGCAATCCTTTCTGATCGTTGTCGGGATTGCTATCGTAGCGTATGTCGCTATAGCCGCATATGGGATTGCGAAAAAATATTTTGTTACAAAAATCGTGCAAATGCCGGACAATGCTTTTGCATGGGTGACAGCGTTTTTTGCATTCGCTGCCATGGCAATATTGGTTGCAACAACAATTGTATATCAGCATACCGATGCGGATGATTCCAGATTTGTAGTAAATGCAGTGGATGTGCTTCGCACAAACCGCATGCTGCTTACGGATGTAAATACAGGTCAGGAGATTACAACCTTCCTTGGGGATTTAGGTAAGGATGTAACATCTCCCTGGGCCGTTTATGTAGCATTTCTTTCCAAGCTTACAGGTGTGTATCCGACGGTTATGATGCATACGGTTATGCCGCCGATTCTGATGGTGCTCGTATGTATAGTATATTACCTGATAGCAGAAGAACTATTTACAGGGGAAGCAGCGCACAAAAACATTTTTATCTGTTTTGTAGCTTTGCTTCACGCTTTTGGATATTTTTCGGTTTATACGCAGGCAACCTTTACAATGATCCGGTTATGGCAGGGGAAGGCGACCGTCGCTGCAATTGGAATTCCATGCTTGCTCTGGCTGTTCTTCCGATTGCATGAGAAACCGGCAAAGGCAAACTATTTATTGATTCTTGTTGTAAATATCGCCCTTTGCTTACCATCCAATATGGGTATTTTGATTGCAGGACTTATGCTTGGCATCTTTGGATTTGTATATGGAATCCAAAAGAAATCATGGAGGCTTTGCTTGATTCTTTGGGCGTTTTGTATAGTTAATTTGGCTTATATCGGGTTGTCATCCGTTATTATTTATGGATAGAAATTAGGAGATTTTTTATGCGCGAGGCGGCAAAAACGATTCTCAATTATATAAAGGATTATTATCCGGACAGAATGTATTTGCTTGTGTTTTTATTTGCACTTTGCTACATTTTTATAACAAACAAAAAGCTTCGTAACAAACTCATTGTTCCAATGCTTGTTATTATGCTTGTTGTTATAAATCCGGTTCTTTATAAGCTTGTATTTCGAAAGCTTATATACTGGAGATTTTTCTGGATTTTTTCGGATGTGCTGATTATTTCGTATGTAATTACGGACCTTGTGCGTAAGTCTGACAAGGTGTGGGTCAAAATATGGATTAGCTGTTTTTGTGCAGCGGTGATTGCTTTGTCAGGTGTCAATATCTTCAGAAGCGGAGTATTTGTCAAGGCGCAAAACAAGGAACATCTTGATGCGCATACAAAGGCGGTATGCGACGCCATGCTTGCAATATCGGATGAACCAAAATGCATTGTTCCGCTTGAACTTACGTGGGAGGCAAGGCAGTATAATGGTGACATACAGATGATGTACGGACGGAATGCGGACGGATACATTAATCGTGTGGATCCGGCTTGCGATTTGGTTCAGGAATCCATTGCTGCAGGTGTCGGTTTTGATTATGTATTTACGATGGCAGGCATGCATGGATATCCGTTTGTTGTTACGCTTGCATGGAAGCAGCCGGAGGAAGCACTCGTAAGCAAGTTTGGCTACACGAAATGCTTTGAAGACGAAATGTATGCACTTTATTACAGTAAGGCTGTTGATGAGGGAACAAACAACAAAAAGGCATTGCTAATCCGTTATCATGTGAAGGATTGTATATTTTATACATTGGACACAAACGATGCATTTGTTATAATAGGTGGCGATGACTGTATGGACAAAGGGTTGCTTCGGGCTGTGATAAGAAGTCACAACAATCATGTGGATACATGGTATCTGCTGAATGAAGAAGCGTCCGAAGGTGAATTTTTTGACATTTGTGCAAAGCCGGAAGGTGCAGGAATTGACAATTCAAGGTATTTGTCAGAGGTCACGGATTTTCGTGCGGAAGAAATAGAAGCACTTTTTGACGGGGATAATAAAGACTATTACATTAACTATTTACAGCCGGAGGATGACTCGAAGTTTCTGCTAGAGTTAGGGCTGTAACAGGACTTCGAATTACGATTGTCGGATAGGATAAAATGTTAAAAGGAGATATACACATGGACAATAAAAGAGCTGGAAACAGCAAACATTTTGACTTCATATTGTTGGATGTTATATGTGTAGAATTGGCGTTTTTTCTTGCATATTATATTCGATTAGGTATAGAAGGCGTTAGCGTAAGCATGAATTATTTCGAAATCAATGGTTTGATTTTGCTTGTTCATTTTGCGGTAATTTTTATGTCAGAGAATTACTCCGGCGTATTGCGACGCGGATACCTTAAGGAACTGAAATATGTTTTGACATACAATATTGAGCTTTTGGCAGTTGTTCTCGCGTTCTTGTTCTTTAGTAAGCAGTCTGCAGAATATTCGCGTATTATCATTGCGTTATTTTTTGGCTTTAATAACTTGTTTGTGTATTTGGTCCGTTGCCTTCGCAAGCATCATTTGTGCAAGCGAAATTCCAACGATGCCAAGAAGGAACGTATGCTTCTTGTGACAGATTATGCAAGAGCAAAGGAGCTTGTTGACGGCTTGCAGACATACAATTACAGTTCTTCGTCCATTCATGGTATTGCAATTATTGACCGTGATATAAAGGGAGAAAAAATCGGGGATAGCGAAGTTGTTGCAAATGCAACAGACATGTATGATTATGTTCGTACAAATATTATTGACGAGATTTTTGTTTCTGTCAAAAATGCAGATACAAACGAAATCGTAAACAAATTTCTTATCATGGGTGTTACCGTACACGTTGATATCAATGGAATAATATCAAATGTACCGAATCCTTCAATTAAGAAAATCAATTCTTATACGGTTCTTACGACGGGTATCAACATAATGTCAACAAAGCAGCGAATTATCAAGCGGTTGTTTGATATATTCGTGTCATTGTTTGGCGCAATTTTTGCATTTTTATTAATGATTATTGTTGGTCCTATCATTAAGATTCAGTCGCCGGGCCCGATTTTCTTTAAGCAGACAAGAGTTGGCCGTAACGGTCGATTGTTCAAGATGTATAAGTTCCGTTCTATGTATATGGACGCGGAGGAACGCAAGAAGGAACTCATGAAGGATAACAAGATGAACGGTCTTATGTTCAAAATGGACAATGACCCGCGTATTACACCGATTGGTCGTTTTATTCGTAAGACCAGTATCGATGAATTCCCTCAGTTTTTCAACATTTTGAAAGGGGATATGAGTCTTGTTGGAACAAGACCGCCAACAGTAGATGAGTACGAGCAGTATGATTTTCATCACAAGAGCCGTTTAGCCATGAAGCCGGGACTTACCGGTATGTGGCAGGTATCCGGACGAAGTGAAATAACAGATTTCGAGGAAATCGTCCGTTTGGACAATGAATATATTCGTAATTTCAGTCTAAGCAATGATCTGAAAATTATGTTTAAGACAGTAGCGGTTGTATTTGCAAGAAAAGGTTCAGTATAGAGAAGGATATGACAATGCAGGACAAAATAAAAGTAATTATTGCAACACATAAAAAATACAAAATGCCAAAGGATTCGATGTATTTTCCCCTTCATGTAGGGGCAGAGGGCAAGACCGGACCGGACGGAAAGCCTCTTGATCTGGGATACACAAAGGACAACACGGGCGACAATATTTCCGAAAAGAATCCATATTATTGTGAGCTTACAGGCTTGTATTGGGCATGGAAAAATCTGGATGCGGACTATATCGGTCTTGCGCATTACCGAAGACATTTTGCAAAAAAAACAAAGAGTAAAAATGTATTTGATCATGTTGCGGGATCGGAAGAAATAAAACCGATTTTTGAAAAATGCAGAGTGATTGTGCCAAAGAAGAGACATTATTACATAGAGACCTTGTATTCTCATTATGCACATACGCATTACAGCGAGCAGCTGGATAAGACAAGAGAGATTATCGGAAAGCTTTATCCGGATTATTTAAAGAGCTATGATAAGATTGTAAAGCAACGGTCCGGTTATATGTTTAACATGATGATTATGGAAAAGAAGCTTGTGGATGAGTATTGCAGCTGGCTTTTCAATATATTGTTTACGCTTGAGGATGAAATTGATATGCAGGAGCTTTCTGCATTTCAGGCACGTTTTTACGGAAGAGTAAGTGAGATTATTTTTAATGTGTGGTTAGATGGCCAGCTTGAGAAGGGAAAACTCAAAAAATCGGATATTAAAGAGCTTCCGTGCATTCATATGGAGAAAATTAACTGGTGGAAGAAGGGAACATCCTTCCTTAAGGCAAAATTCTTCAAGAAAAAATACGAGGGAAGCTTCTAGCTTGTAAAGGATGAATATGGAAACAACAACCGGGAAAAGAGAAAAATGGATTGATGTTCTAAAAGGCTTCGCGATTTTATGCGTTGTTATGGGACATACCTTGGACGGAGTGCTGGGGAAAGGCCTTTATACAAGTGCAGAAGACGTTCTCATAAGGGCGTATGACTTCATTTATGTATTTCATATGCCGCTTTTCATGCTCGTAAGTGGCTATATATTTTTTAAGGTCTATGTCCGGGAGGATGGAATAAGGACAGAGAAGCTTAGACGACAGATTATGAACCTGCTATGTCTTTATTTTCTGTTTAGTCTATTGTATGGACTGCTTAAATTCGGACTTAGCGCATTTGTTTCGTCGGATGTCGGACTCAGTGATATTTTGTTGATACCGATTCGGCCGATTGGTCCATACTGGTATTTATATACAATGATTCTTTTCTATTTACTGTTTAGCTTTGAAGCGGTTCGAAGGATTAACAGCTGCTTTTTGCTGATTTTGTTATTTGCGCTTTCGACGGTAAGTAAGATGTTTGATATCGACGGATTTTTTGCAATTAATCGCGTCTTGTTTCTTGCGTTTTTCTTTTTGATGGGAAAGATAATCGTCGATTATATTGAGAAATGCAGTGTATTTGCAGGGGTCTACTTTGTTGTTGCCATTGCGCTTTTTATTGCTTTGTATGGAAGCTACGAGTCGAAGATTGTTTATTACATCGTAAAATCTATAATTGCATTCGGGGTCAGCGGAGGCCTTGCTTTGATTGCTTACCGGTTAGAAAAATGGTTTGCAGGACAAAAATGCAACCTTTTGGAATTTTTAGGAGAGCATTCGCTGGAAATTTATCTCCTGCATGTATTTTTTACAACCGGTTTTCTTACTGTGTTTGACAAGCTTCATATAGGCGGTCTTTTGGGGCTTTTATTAATATTTATATTATCCGTTATTCTGCCAATGGTTGTGGCATGGATTCTCAAAAAAATAAAGCTGTATGATTTGGTATTTCGTCCGGTTTCCTACATAAAAACCGGCAAAAACAAATAAAAGAACATGTTATTTCTACAGTATGAGATCAAAGAAAGGGTAGAAAATTATGAATATAGGTGTTATTTTTGCAGGAGGCGTTGGTTCCCGTATGAATAGTAAAAAGGCGTTGCCAAAGCAGTTTTTAAGTATGCACAGCAAGCCGATTATCATACATACGTTGGAGCATTTTGAAAATCACGAAGAGATTGATGCCATTGTTATTTCCTGTGTGGAGACATGGCTTGATTATATGAAGGAGCTTGTTGCAAAGTACAATATTACAAAGGTAAAAAAAGTTGTACCGGGCGGAGAGACAGGCCAGATGTCAATTTATAATGGACTTTGTGCGGCAGAGCAGGTTGCAAACGGGGAGCCGTCGGTTGTACTCATTCATGACGGTGTTCGTCCGCTAATCAATGCAAAGCTTTTAAGTGACAGCATTGCCTCCGTAAAGGAAAATGGTTCTGCAATAACAAGTGTTCCGGTAAAAGAAACCGTTCTTATGGTGAAGGATGAGGCGCAAAATCGTATAGATTATGTGCCGAATCGCGCGAACACCAGACTTGCAAGAGCACCGCAGAGCTTTTGGCTTGAGGAGATTCTCGAGGCACAGCGCAAGGCGATTTCGGAAGGTCGTAAGGATTTCATTGACTCCTGCAGCTTAATGCAATATTTCGGAAAGCAGCTATGGCTGATTGACGGTCCGATGGAAAATATCAAAATTACGACACCGGATGATTTTTATACGATGCGTGCATTGTTGGATGCAAAGGAAAATGCCCAGATTTATGGTTTGGAGGAATAAAGATGTCAGAAGTATTAAAAAAAGATATTCATACGTTGCTGCACGGTGATTTCCCTGCTGAGGAAATTAAGGGGAAACGCTTTCTTGTGACAGGAGCGACCGGTCTTGTCGGTTCTTTGTTTGTTAAGACTTTGTTACAGGGGAACCGCGAGCTTGGACTGGATTGCACCGTAGTTGCCGTTGTTCGAAATCCGGATAAGGCAAAGGATATATTTGCTGACTATTTGGATGATGAAAAGCTTTCTTTTGTTGTTTGTGATTTGGCAACGGACAGCATCAAGACAGAAGAGATGATTGATTATATTGTACATGCGGCAGCCGTTACAACATCAAAGGATATGGTTACGTATCCGGTCGATAATATTATGATTTCTGTTTTGGGAACGCGCAATGTTCTTGAATTTGCAAGGGAGCATGCAGTGAAGTCGGTTGTTTATCTGTCTTCGATGGAAGTATACGGACAATTGTTTGTAACGGATCATAAAATCAAAGAGGATGAGCTTGGTTTCATTGATCTTGCGGCAGCAAGAAGCTGCTATCCGGAAGGAAAGCGAATGTGTGAATGCCTGTGTAATGCTTATGCAACACAATACGGTGTTAATGTAATGAGTGCGAGACTTGCACAGACATTTGGCCCGGGTATTCTGAAAAACGAGAACAGAGTATTTGCCCAGTTTGCCAAAAGTGCAATTTCAGGCACAGATATTGTGCTGCATACAAAAGGCGAATCCGAAGGTAATTATGTATATACGATGGATGCCATTTGTGCGATTGCTGTTCTTCTGCTTCGCGGAGAGAAGGGGCAGGCATATAATGTATCCAATGTCGAGAGTCATATGACAATTGCCGAGATGGGCGAGATGGTTGCAACAAAGGTTGCGGGCGGAAGGATCAAGCTTGTTTTCGATATTCCGGAGGATGCCGATAAGCTCGGCTATGCGCCAACAACGAAGATGCATCTTGATAATTCCAAAATGTGTGCGCTCGGATGGACGCCGAGAGTGAGCTTACAACAGACATATGAGCGTTTGATAGCATACATGTGTGAAGCATAGTTGGGAGGATTCTTTACGATGATTAAGGACTTGGACTTAATTCGCGAAGTGCAGAAGGCGAATTATCGTGCACTCCAAAAGCTGGATGAAATCTGTAAAAAATATCATATACAATATTGGATAGCGTATGGTTCTTTGATTGGAACAATCAGACACAAAGGGTTTGTTCCATGGGACGATGATCTGGACGTATGCATGATGCGTGAGGACTACGAAAAGCTTTGCAAGGTTCCGAAGGAAGAGTGGGGAGAGGATTGCCTTTTTCTTTCCGGTTATGATGATGATTTGCGTCAGGATAAAGTATTCGGTAGAATTTTTCAGAAAAATACGGTTGTGCAAAGCAGAATCGATGTTGAGCGTTGGAAGAATCCAACAACAGGAAAAGCGTTTTCCAGCTCAATGATGTGTGATATATTTATTTTCGAACGTGTGCCGGACGATGAAAAAAAACGCAAGAAAATATACAACAAAGTATTGTATGGTTATTGCAGAAAATATAAGCTTGTAAAATATGAATATGTAAAAAAAGCGGATTCCCCGGTCGGCAAGCTCAAAGTGCTTTTGCAACGTGCATATGGCAAATGGATGCGCCTTATTTTCAAAAAGCCATGGGTTCGTTTTGTAAAGAAATTTGACAAGCTTGCAAAAAACTGTCAGCAAGGTAAGCGAATCGGTACTTTTTCATGTGCAGATCCATATACGTACAATTATGATGATGTATTTCCGCTTATTGAGAAACCATTCGAGGATATGATGGTTCCGGTTCCGAGATGTTATGAACAGATGCTTACAGATATGTATGGAGATTATATGAAGTTTCCACCCGAGGATCAGCGTTATCATTTGGATTTTGTTTATGTTGACTTTGGTGATGGCAGAAAATACGTATTTGATCCAATCAAAGGATCGATAGGGGAAGGTAATGAATAGCGACTCAAGATCAAACCTGGTCAAGTGCATAACGGATATCGTATATCTTATAACGTTTGCAGTATTTTTGCATTATCGTTTTTTAGGTACGACCATGCATGAAATACATTGGGCTGATAATTACTACTATGATATTCAGGAAAAAATGTGGTGGATTATTGGTGTGATTTTTTTTGTTGACCTATTGAACAGCAAGGCAAATCTGAAATCAAAGCTTACGTATGTAGCAGCCGTTTTGATTATGGTATTTGTCTTTGTGAAATGCTATAACCAGGTCGATAATTATGACTACTTGTTGGAGCTTTTATGTCTGTCGATTGGCGCAGCACGAATTGATTACAGAAAAATTCTTCGTGTCTATTTGCTGGTTGTCGTTCCTATCACGATTCTCACGATTATTCAAAGCCAGACAGGCAAGGTTACGAACCTTGTATATTACAGATATGGACATATCAGAGAGTCCTTTGGTTTTATTTATCCGACAGATTTTGCGGCGCATATTTTCTTCATCATTTGTGTGTGGATTGTGCTTAGAGGAATGCGGATTCATTTGGCGGAACTGTTTGTTATGGGATTGATTGCTATTACCCTGCAGGTATGCTGTGAGGCAAAATGCGGAGTGGTTTCGATTCTCGGTGTCTCCCTTTTGACAGGAATTATCCGCTTCAATCTGTGGCCGAATATTGTCCGACCAAATTGCTATCAGTACCGGTTTAAAATCCGATATTTCGTTTACATGATGCCGGTTTTATGTGCATCTGCTATTCTTTTGCTTGGCAGAATGAATCAATCGAACGGACTTGTGCGTTTTTTTGATAAGCTGACAACAGGAAGAATTCATCTGACACATGAGGCTTTTGAGAAATATTCGATTCAACCATGGGGACAGTATGTTTACATGAGAGGAAATGGAGGCTCGGTTGAAAAGGTAAAAAATTACTTTTATTTGGACAGCTCTTATGTAAATATTATTTTTCGATACGGGTATGTCCTGTTTGCCTTGATTCTTGTTATCACGATTGTAGTAATGAAACGGAAGTCGGATGACAAAATCTTTCTTGCGGTTCTGTTTATGATTTGTGCACATTCGCTGATTGAGCATCATTTGATTGAGCATTATTATAATATTTTTATTCTTTTACCGTTTGCTCGCTTTGACGAGAAAAAAATACGACTGAAACCGACATATCAAATAAAACAAGTTTGATTTGTCAAAAGGAAAGGGCTCTGCCATGGGCAAGAAACAACAATCAATTAAGATTAATTTTATTATGAACGCGCTGCTATCCATGTCGTCGTTCCTATTCCCGTTAATTACATTTCCGTATGTCTGTCGAACGATTCTGCCTGCCGGCTACGGAAAGACGCAGTTTGCAAGTTCTGTGATAATATACTTTGTCAATTTTGCCCAGCTTGGTATTCCGACATATGGTATCCGGGCATGTGCAAAGGTGCGGGATGACCGAAAAAAATTGTCAAAAACGGTGCATGAGATTTTTGTCATCGGATTTGTGACATGTATTATCTCCTACATTGCATTTTTCTTATCGGTAGCATTTGTGCCGAAATTCCGTGCGGAAAAAACATTGTTCCTCTTGATGAGTTCCTCGATTTTGTTTTATACAATCGGTATTGAGTGGCTCTATAAAGCGTTGGAGCAATACAAATATATAACCGTTCGTTCGCTCATTTTTAAGGTGATTGCGCTTGGAGCGATGTTTTTACTCGTTCATACAGAAGAGGATTATGTCATTTACGGCGTCATTTCAATCTTTGCAAGCTCGGCATCGAATATTATGAATTTCTTTTATGCGCGACATTTCATTGATATAAAACCAATGGGCGGATACAATTACAGACAACATCTAAAGTCGATTTTTGTCTTTTTTGCGATGTCGTGCGCTACGACAATTTATGTGCATCTTGATTCGGTTATGCTCGGTTTTATGAAGACCGACGAGGATGTTGGATATTACAATACCGCAATTAAAATCAAAATGATTTTAGTGAGCATCGTAACCTCATTAGGAGCTGTTTTACTCCCGCGTGTATCGTATTATATCAAGAATAAAATGCAGGATGAGTTTGAGCGAATTACAAAAAAAGCATTGACCTTTGTTGTAGTATTTGCCATGCCGCTTTGCCTGTATTTTATGCTTTACGCAACGGAGAGTGTTTATTTTTTGTCGGGAATTGAATATGAGAAGGCAATTATCCCGATGATTATCATCATGGGTACACTCCCGATCATCGGACTGACAAACATCATGGGAATCCAGATGCTTGTCCCGCTCGAAAAAGAAAAATATGTATTATATTCCGAGGTGGCAGGTGCGATTATCGATTTAATCATTAATGTCTTTTTAATACCGAAAATGGCTTCTGCCGGCGCTGCCATCGGCACGCTTGTTGCAGAGATTGTCGTATGGATTGTCCAATATATAGCACTTCGTGACATTGTGCGGCCCGCTTATCGGATGGTTCCGTTTTTTAAAGTAATTACCGGAATGGTGCTTGGAACAGCCGGTTCGGTCTGGGTTAAATTCCTGAATTTTGGAAATATGAAGCTTGAATTAGAATGTTTTATTAAGCTTGCTGTTTCCGCATGTTTATTCTTTGGTATTTATCTTCTTGTACTGCTTTTGTTAAAGGAGCAGCTGACGACGGAGATTACATCCGGTATATGGAAGAAGCTTTTTAAACGACGTGGAGAGGAAAAGATAAAAACAGATGATTAATACGAAAAAAATATCAGCAAATAATATTATGAAATATCGTGGAGAATTGTTTGGATTTGCCGCATTATGGATAGTTATGTTTCATATTTGCAACCAAATCGGATTGCCTTTTGGAGGCTTTTTCGGGAAAGCCTGTACAAAGGTAATCAAATGGGGAAACAGAGGCGTTGATTTATTCCTTTTTCTTTCGGCAATCGGGCTTTGTGTGTCGATGCAGAAAAATACAATCAAGGATTTCTACAAAAACCGTATTCGTAAGGTTGTAGTTCCGGTATTGATTTGCTGTGTTTTGTATTTCGGATGGGAAGATCTTTATATCGGAGGCGGAGATTTTCTTAATTTCATATTAAATATTACCACGATTAATTTCTGGATTAAGGGTAACGGACCGCATCCGCATTGGTATATAGCACTTATTCTTATTTTGTATATAATTTTTCCGCTTGTGTATAAGCTTGATGTTAAGACAAAGCATATTAGTACCGTTGGATTTATGGGTGCGGCATGGATGATTGAATATGCCGTATATGCCTGCTCTGTTGAAAAATATGATAGCATTGAAACAGCACTGTCCCGTGCGCCATATTTCTTTGCCTGTGTGATTGTTGCGCAGGAAATTATTCGAAAAAAAGACAAGTGTCGAAAAATCGGATTATGGTTTTATGCTTTTGGTGCAGCACTTATGACACTTATGCCGAAGCTTGTAGGGCATGATTTTCCAAAACCGATTGGGCGGTATGTAGGAGCGATTTTTATTCTTTGTGTTGCCATGATTTATGTGTGGGCAAGAGAGAATATGCCAAATCTAACAAAGATTTTTGCAGTTTTGTTTCAATGGTGCGGAAAGTATTCTTTGGAAGTATATTTGATTCATGTTCTTGTTATTCGTGTAATCCTAATGTATAACTGGTTTCCGAAATTATCCGTTCTCGCATGGTATTTTGTGATAACCGGCTTATCGTTTGTACTTGCTGTTGCATTATCAGCATGTACAAAATTGCTGAACAAAAAGATTTCAATTTGAAAGAAAAATACAGGTCGGGCAGGAGTCCGTTTTCCGGTCCGACCGTTTTTTAAACCATATATATTGCTTTACAAATTGCGGCAAAATCGGTATACTGTACATATGTAGGCAAATGGGGTTAGTGATTGATTTTGCTGCATATCAAGATGAAGGAGTGTAGGGATGGAACAGTCAAAAGAGTACACAGTAAACATCAAGGATTGTGTGAAATATATAGTTAGCAAATGGAAGGTGCTGCTTCTTGTCACAAGTATTTTTGCGTTGCTTGCGGCCGGTGTTGCAGCATTTCATTATATTCGCCAGATAGAGAATGTGGATGCATTGCAAAAGGAGTTGGAAGAGGATTATGCGATTAATTCACAGAATTATGAGGAGACTTACGCAAAAGCAACAGAAACACTTGAAAACATGAAAAAAAGAGTTGAGGAACAGGATGAATACATGAATGAGTCCATTTACCTTGGACTCGATGATCGAAACGTACTTACAACAAGTATCGGTTTGTATTTAGTAATGGATGAGAGCGAATACAAACGCATGTCATACATTGATTGTTGTGTGGATGGCATTATGGCAAAGACAAATTGGGATAAGCTTGCTGAAAAGTACGATACTTTGCCGACATATCTTCAGGAAATCGTAAAGGTCGAGCCGGATTATGAGCATGGAATTATCGAAATCAATGTCCTTTATCCGGATGAGACGATTGCCGGTGAAATTCTTGATGAAATTTTGGCAAACATGGATTCTATCTGCAACGAATACAATTTTTTAGGAGAAGCAAGCTTCCGGTATGTGAATCGTACAGTCCGGTTTAGGGTTGATGATGAGCTTGCCGAAAAGAGAGAAGAAGCACAAAAATTATATCAGGAGTATGTGAATCAGCTTGCGGAAGGACAGGCGCAGGTTGATGCATTTTATGCGCCAAGCTATCCGAATTTCAAGAATGAATTCTGGAAAAAAGCAATCTTAAAGAGCATGATTTTAGTCGTTGCCGGCATTTTGTTCGGAGCTTTTGCTGTATGTGGATTTTACTATATCCAATACGTCAAAAAAGGCATTGTTTTCCAGCCGAGTGAATACCGGAGACTTACAGGGATTGAAATGCTTGGTTGTCTTGATGGCAACGCAGATGAACTCACATACCGTAATATTGCCATAAAGATTGCATCCCGGAACAGGAAGATGGTTCTCCTTGCCGGAAATCAGGAGCAAGGTCTGCTCGACAAGTTCAAGACAGAGCTTATGTCGTGCTTTGAGACGATGGATGTAAGCGGTATTGAATTTTTAACATCAGATATCAGCACGGATGAAGATTTCATAGCAAAGCTATATACTGCGGAGGCTGTTGTATGCATAGTCGAATGCAAAAAGACGACACTGTCAGACTGTTTAGTCTGGGAGCAGGCTGTTGCTGATGCAAAGAAGGATTTGATTGGTAACATTGTAATTTAATATCCGATGGAATAAGAGGAATACAGAAGAGGTGACCTGCTACAAGATAGTTGCATGTAGGTTGCCCTTTTCTGTGTAAGAAACATTAAGCAAGAGGAGAGAAAAATGCTAAATACAACAATATTATATATCGATCCGGGAACGGGTGCGATGCTTTTCTCGGTACTTATGGGCATTGTAAGCGCCGCATTCTTTTTGTTGCAAAAGGTTATGCTCAAGCTCAAATTCCTATTGAGCGGCGGAAAGGTAAAAACGGATACAAAGGATTGCCTGCCCTATGTGATTTTTAGTGACAGTAAACGTTATTGGAATGTGTTTAAGCCAATCTGCGATGAGTTTGAGAAGCGGAAAATCGAATGTGAATATTGGACAGCATCCCCGGATGACCCGGCACTGGAAGTACCATATGAATATGTGAAAACAAGATTTATCGGCGAAGGGAACAAAGCATATGCAACGTTAAACCTCATGAAAGCTGATATATGTCTTGCGACAACTCCCGGTCTTGATGTGTACCAGTGGAAGCGTTCAAAAAACACAAAGAAATATGTTCACATTGTGCATGAGATTGGCGAGGTATTAATGTATCGCATGTTCGGCACAGATTATTTCGATGCAGTCCTTTTGTCAGGAGAATTCCAGAAGGAGGGTATTCGAAAGCTTGAAAGCATGCGTAATATAAGGAAGAAGGAATTAGTTGTTATTGGTTCGACTTATATGGACTCTATGGCAGAGAAGAAAAAGGAGGTCGCTCCTGTTTCCAATGATATTCCGGTTGTACTTGCAGCACCGACGTGGGGTGTCAGCTCAACGTTAAACCGATTCGGGGAGAAATTCCTGCAGGCACTCGTAGATACCGGTTTCAAGATAATCGTACGTCCGCATCCGCAGAGCTTTGTTTCGGATCCGGAGCTTATGGATGAATTACAAAAGAAATTTCCGGAGAGTGATATGTTTTCCTGGAATACAGATAACGACAACTTTTGTGTATTAAATCAGGCAGATGTTATGATTTCAGACTTTTCCGGCGTTGTCTTTGATTATTCGCTTATTTTTGACAAACCGGTTATTTATACAAATACAATGCTTGATTTATCGCCATATGATGCATCATGGACAGATGAGGAGATTTGGAGAAGACAGGTTTTGCCAAAGCTTGGTGTGGAATTAAAGGAGTCGGATTTTGAGCATCTGAAGGATGTCATCAATCATGTAATTGGCGATGAAAAATATCAGCAGGGAAGAGATTATGTGCGTGATACGGCATGGGAGTACAAGGGGAAAGCAGCTGTGAAGGCTGTTGATTATTTATGCGGACTCCGCGAGACACTTACAAAGGTTGAGGAATAATTTATGTGGAATTTACTATACAATCTAATCGTGATGCCTATCCAGATTGTTGTTGAAATGACATATTCATTTATGTATCGTCTACTGGATAATCGGGGACTTGCGATTATTGCGGTCAGTCTTGTGATTCAAACACTTATTTTGCCGCTCTATAAACGTTCGGATGCGTTGCAGGATGAGGAACGCGAAAAACAAAAATCGATGGAGCGTTGGGTGAAGCATATCAAAAAGACGTTCAAGGGTGATGAGCGGTTTATGATGCTCAACACATATTATCGTCAAAATGATTACAAACCATACTATGCACTGAAGAGCTCATTTTCCATCTTATTGCAGATTCCGTTTTTTATGGCTGCATATAATTACTTGTCACACCTGCAAGAGCTTCGCGGGGTGTCATTCCTATTTATTAAGGATTTGGGCGCACCGGATCATATGTTTCATATCGGGGGATTTTATGTAAACTTCCTGCCGATTGCCATGACTCTCATAAATATTGTGTCAGGCATCATATACACGAAAGGACTTCCTGTAAAGAGCAAGCTTCAGGTGTATGGTCTTGCGGCAGTTTTTTTGGTGTTGCTGTATAACAGTCCGGCAGGTCTTGTTCTTTACTGGACGATGAACAACATATATTCACTTCTTAAGAATGTATTTATGAAGCTTGTGAAGCTTCCGAAGCATTCACTCGGCGTACGGCTTAAGGAACGCCTTTTCAGGCTTCCGGATTCCCGTAAGCTATTTGTGACAGAACAGATTATTCTTACTGTTTTGCTTGGTGCATTCATTCCGCTTTCGATTATCAGTGCATCGGCAACGGAATTTTTAGTTGACGGAAAAAGTCCGGTTCCGCTTGTAATTCATACACTTTCCGTGTACGTCGGATTCTTTGTGGTTTGGTTTTCGATTTTTTATTATTTCATGTCGGACAATGCGCGGAAGCTGTTTTCAATCTTATTGTTCGGCGTAATCGGAACCGGCTTATTTAATTACATGGCATATAGCGGAAGACTTGGACGTATGTCGCCAATGCTTGTATATGATGAACTCCCGCTTTGGAGCCGCAAGGACCGAATTATCAATCTCGTAGTTGTTGTTGCAATTTTTGCGATTCTCTGGGTACTTGTTTTCAAGCTTAATAAGCTTTGTAAGCAGATACTTCAGATATGTGCGGTCTGTTTGCTTGCGGTCTGCTTTATATATGGTCAGCGGGTAAGCAAAGCCGTAAAACAGTACCAAAACAATGGAGGAAAGGTATCCGGCGGAGAGATTTTTGCCCTTAGTACAGAAGGAGATAATGTCGTCGTCATCATGCTTGACCGCGCAATTAACGGGTATGTGCCATATATTATGAATGAGTTTCCGGAAATTGCGGAGGCGTTTTCGGATTTTACATATTACCCAAATACAATCAGCTTTGGGTTATGTACGAATTATGCGGCACCGGCACTTTTTGGCGGTTACGAATACACGCCAAAAAGGATGAATGAACGAGATGATGAAAAGCTTGTGGATAAGCATAACGAAGCGATTCGTGTGTTACCGGCTGTATTTTCTGCAAATGGTTATGAGGTGACCGTTTGCGATCCGCCATATGCGAACTATCAATGGACACCGGACGTTTCAATTTATGATGATCTCGAACATGTAAATGCTTATGTGACAGAGGGGCAGTATCGTCAGCAGAAGCTTATGTCGTCGGACAATGTTTACCGCAAGATGCAACAGAGCAATTTTATTTACTTCGGAATCGATAAGCTTTTACCGCTTCAGCTGCAGTGGTCGATGTACAACGTCGGCATGTACTGTACAACAATAAGCTCGTCAAATGCCGTTATATCTGATGCCTTCAAAAACTCATACACATCACTTGTGAGTCTGAAGGAAATGACAGCGATTCGTGAAGATTCCGGCAAGCATTTTCTTATGCTGCAAAATAGTACAACGCATGAGCCGGTTGTTTTGAAATCACCGGATTACACACCTTCCGATGATGTGGATTGGGAGGAGGAGCTTGCAAAACAGCCGGAACACGTAATTAACGGCAAGGAGCTTCGGGTAGACGATGCGGAGACACTTGCATATTATCAGACAAATGTTGCTGCCCTAAAGGCGGTGGCAGACTGGCTTGATTTCTTAAAGCAAAAGGGTGCTTATGATAATACAAGAATCATTATTGTTTCTGATCATGGCGAAGAACTTGGCCAGTTTGGTCAGATTGATGAGAATGTGGACATCGAAAGCTTTAACGCACTGTTGCTTGTAAAGGATATAAACGCTTCCGGATATAGTGTGTCGGATGCGTTTATGACAACCGCTGATGTGCCTTATTATGCGGTAAAGGATATCATTGATAATCCGGTGAATCCATATACAGGGAAAGTTATTAACAACGATGAGAAGTATGCGCATCCACAGTATATCACGACATCATCGAACTGGGATGTTACAAAAAACAACGGGAATCGCTTTGATGATTCCGATGGTATTTGGTATCAGGTTGAGGGGGATATTTTTCTTCCGTCAAACTGGAAACGATCAACAGATGAATAAATCGTTTCTGCGGGAATCATACAAAGGTTGAGGAATCATTTATGTGGAATTTACTTTACAATCTAATCGTAATGCCTATCCAGATGGTTGTTGAGATTACATATTTGCTTATGAGCCGTTTCCTTGGAAATCAGGGATTTGCGATTATTGCTGTAAGCATTGTTATCCAGACACTCATTCTGCCGCTTTACAAGCGTTCCGATGCATTGCAGGATGAGGAACGGGAAAAGCAAAAGGAAATGGAGCATTGGGTTAAGCACATCAAAAAGACGTTTCATGGGGATGAGCGGTTTATGATGCTGCAAACCTACTATAGACAACAAAATTATAAGTCATACGATGCCTTAAAAAGTTCCATTTCGATTTTGCTCCAAATTCCGTTTTTTATGGCTGCGTATAATTATCTGTCCCATTTGCAGGAAATCAAAGGAACCGCATTCTGGGTGATTCCTGACTTGGGCGAACCGGATCGGCTGTTGCATATATTTGGCATGCAGCTTAATATGCTTCCGATTGCGATGACTGTGATAAATATCGTATCGGGAATCATTTATACAAAAGGAATGCCGCGCAAAAGCAAGGTTCAGGTATACGGTCTTGCAGTCGTATTCCTTGTCCTGCTTTATAACAGTCCGGCCGGATTGGTTTTGTATTGGACGATGAACAACATTTATTCTTTGCTAAAAAATGTTTTCATGAAGCTTTTGAAGCGTCCGGGGGATTGCAATAAGAAACCGAAAAAATACAGACAAAAAATAACAGCATTTCTGGATGGCATAAAGCTTGATAAAGGACTGTTTTTGTGGGAAGTATTGTTTTTGGTAATTCTCTTCGGATTTTTGATTCCGGTGTCAGTCGTTCGTGCATCCGCTTCCGAATTTGTCATTGACGGACGCAATCCAATGAGCCTTGTATTAAATGTCTTCGAAATATACATTGGTGTTTTTGGAATCTGGTTTTCAATTTTCTATCTGTTGATGACAACGAATGCAAAAAAAATCTTTAGCATTGGCTTACTAGGGTTCCTTGGCGTGTTTGTCGTGGATTATATGGCATTCGGAACTGATACGGGCGTTATGTCTGCGTTGCTTGTGTTTGAAGAGCCAATGGTTTTTTCAAACACCGAGAAGCTGTTAAATATTGTTGTGATTGTCGGCTTGTTTATCATTCTTGTGTTTTTGGGAATCCGAAAATCCTCGTGGGGCAAGCAGATAATCCGGATTATGACGCTTTGCATGGCTGTCATGTGTGTGATAAATACAAGAACGGTTGCTGCCGAAATGCGGGAGTATGATAGAAACCAGGGAAATCTGGCCGGAAAAGAAGTGTTTACACTCAGCAAAGATGGGAAAAATGTTATTGTCTTTATGCTGGATCGTTCCATTAGTGCGTACATTCCATACATTTTTGAGGAATTTCCAAAGCTTCAGGAAACGTATTCCGGATTTACGTATTATCCGAATACACTATCCTTTGGCGGCTCTACGAACTTTGCGACACCGGCATTGTTTGGTGGCTACGAATATACGCCGTCAGCAATAAATGAGAGAAAGGACGAGTCGCTTGAGGAAAAGCATAATGAAGCATTGCGCGTGTTACCGGTTCTGTTTTCCCAAAACGATTACGAGGTAACCGTATGTGATCCTCCATATGCAAATTATCAGTGGAATACGGACTTGTCGATTTATGACGGATATGAGGGAATTGAAGCATATATTACGGAGGGTGCGTATTCGGACAGAAAGCTTATGTTTGATGTCAAATCCAATAAACAGCAACAGGAATCGAATTTCCGATATTACAGTATAATGAAAACAATGCCATTGGCAATTCGTACAAGACTCTATCGAAATGGCTGTTACTTAGGAACCGTAAGCGGTGATTCGGCAAAGTATCAGGTTAGCGATGCATTTACAAATTGCTATACAACGCTTTTGACATTGAAGGATATGACGAAGGTTGAAGATAGCGCTCAAAACACCTTTCTGATGATTCAAAACAGTACAACACATGAACCGGTTGTTTTGAAAACGCCGGAATATATCCCTTCTGACGGTGTTCATGTAGAAGCGGAAATGGAGAAACAACAGGCACGAATCATTGATGGTCGGGAAATGAAGATAGAAACAGAAAATCAATTGGCGCATTATCATACAAATGTCGCAGCACTGAGAGCAATTGGAGATTGGATAGCGTATCTAAAGGAAAATGATGTATATGATAATACAAGAATTATCCTTGTATCCGATCACGGAAGAGGCTTGGATCATTTTGATTCTATGCTTTTTGAGAACGGAATCGACGTCGAAATATTCAATCCGTTATTGCTTGTCAAGGATTTTGGGGCAACAGAGTATCAGGTGTCAGACGAATTTATGACAAATGCGGATGTCCCAACCTTAGCTGTGAGCGACCTTATTGATCATCCTACAAATCCGTTTACGGGAAAACGGATTTCTTCCGACGAAAAATATGCGCATCCGCAGCGTATTACAACATCCCGTTTGTGGAGTCTTGATGAGAATCACGGCAACGTGTTCGATACAAGCGATGGCGAATGGTATGATGTGAAGGATAATATATTTGATAGCGCAAACTGGTTGCTGGTGGAATAACGATTGGACAAAGGCGGTGTGGCGTATCGGGACAGACGGAATGTTTTCGCTCCGGGTTGCCAAGAATGCGAAAAAAAACTATAATATATGGGATATTGACAGATAACATTGTTTTTAGATAAACAGGAGGACAAAATGCAGGCGATTATTTTAGCGGCAGGTATGGGAAAGCGTTTAAAGGCGCTTACAAATGATTCAACAAAATGTATGGTTAAGGTTAATGGTGTGACAATGGCAGAGCGAACACTGAAAAGCCTTGACAAGTTAAACCTAAATAAGATTGTAATCGTTGTTGGATATAAGGGCGACAAGCTCATTGAATACGCAAACTCTCTCGGACTTCAGACACCGATTGAGTATGTAGACAACGCAATCTATGACAAGACGAATAATATATATTCTTTGTATTTGGCAAAGGATTATCTGCTTCAGGACGATACACTTTTATTAGAGTCTGATGTTGTTTTTGAGGATGCCGTTTTGCATCGTCTTGTCGATAATCCATATCCGAGTCTTGCACTTGTCGCAGCATTTGAGAGCTGGATGGATGGTACGGTTGTTACTCTGGATGAAGAGAACAATATTAAGAGCTTTCTCGGCAAGAAGGATTTTGATTTTAATGACATTTCAAACTACTATAAGACAGTCAATTTGTATAAGTTCAGTAAGAATTTCTCTGTGTCACATTATGTTCCGTTTTTGGAGGCATACTGTAAGGCACTTGGTACAAATGAGTACTATGAGCAGGTTCTTAAAGTAATTACATACCTTGATAAGCCGGAAATCAAGGCAGAGTGTTTAGGTGCAGAGAAGTGGTATGAGATTGATGATGAACAGGATCTCGAGATTGCAGAAACGATTTTTGCAGAAGGAATGGAGCGTCTTACAAAGATGCAGAAGGCTTTCGGCGGTTATTGGAGATATCCGAAGTTACTTGATTTCTGCTACCTTGTAAATCCGTTTTACCCATGCAAAAAGCTTGTAAATGAGATGCAGTCGAATTTTACGGAGCTTCTTACACAGTATCCGAGCGGACAGCGAATTAACGCATTGACGGCTGCAAAGAACTGGGGATTGAAGGTTTCGCAGATGGCTGTCGGAAATGGTGCCGCAGAATTGATCAAGGCGCTTGCTACCGTGCTTCCGGGCAAGCTTGGAATCGCATTTCCGACCTTCCAGGAATATCCAAACCGTAAGCCGGAAGAGGAGGTTGTTCCGTATTTTGTAAAGAATGATGACTTCTCTTATACAGCAGAGGATCTCATGAATTTCTATGAGGATAAGGATATTTCGATTCTTACATTGATTAACCCGGATAATCCATCCGGTAATTATATCATGAAAAAGGATGTGCTTCGCCTTGCAAAATGGGCCGAAGATAAGCATATTACACTGATTGTCGATGAGTCGTTTGTCGATTTTGCAGATGCAGAGACAGATACATCCTTACTAAAGGCAGCAGTTCTGGAGGAATATCCAAAGCTTGTTGTTGTGAAGAGTATTTCAAAATCCTACGGTGTGCCGGGTGTTCGTCTCGGTGTTGTGGCTAGTGCAAATGAAGAACTGATTTCGGCAGTCAAGAAGGAAATTGCGATTTGGAATATTAACTCGTATGGTGAATTTTTCCTTCAGATTCAGGAGAAATACAACAAGGATTATGCAAGTGCACTTGAGAAGTTTTACGAGGTACGCCGTGCGTATGTAGCGGACCTTCGCAAAATCAATCATCTTCGCGTGATTCCTTCACAGGCAAATTACGTACTCTGTGAGGTTGTCGGCAATGTTTCTTCCACAGAGCTTACAGAGAAGCTGCTTAATCAGTATGATATTTTCATCAAAGATTTGTCTACAAAGAAGGGCTTTGATGGCAGAAATTACATTCGTCTGGCAGTTCGTACAAAGGAAGATAATGAGCGACTTGTTGCTGCCATGAAGACAATTTTGCAATAAGAAATAAAGAATTTGAGTAGAATTTGAGGTTTAAGTTGTGAAGAAAAAGCAGGACACAAGAACAGCCTTCAAAATGGGATTTGAGGGCAATGATAAGCTCGTAAAAATTGATGATGAAACGCTTGCGCGTTTGCAGGATATTTTGATGGATATGCTGCGTGATTTTGTTGCAGTTGTCGATAAGTACCATATTAATTATACACTCGGTGGCGGTTCAGTTCTTGGTGCAATCAGACATGGCGGATTCATTCCGTGGGATGATGATATAGATATCAATATGTCGCGCAAAAGCTACATGGAATTTCGGAAGGTATTTAAGAAAGAGCTTGGCGATAAATACATTCTTTGCGGACCGGAATTTGGTCATGGTCACGGACTTAGCTGTATGCAGATGAAGAAGCGCGGAACAATTTGCAAATCGTTTAACGAACTTTCAAAGAAGGATGAATATTGTGGAATAACAATGGATATTTTTGTGGCGGAAAATACGTTTAATAACGCGCTCGGACGGAAGCTTCAGGGAATAATAAGTCTTGCGTTCGGTTATATTCTGACTTGTCGCAAGACGTATAGTGATATGCCTTATCTGGAACCGTACCTTACAAATGAAGCAACAAGAAATGCCTTCCAAAAAAAGGCAAAGCGCGGCAGATTTTTTAAGTGGTGGAATCTTGATAAGCTTGCACGATTTACGGATCGCCGTTATCAGATGTGCAAAAACCACAACTCAAAATACGTAACGTTCCCGACGGGACGGAAGCATTTCTTCGGGGAACTCGGACTACGCAGCGATCTTTGTGATTCGACGGTTGTGAAGTTTCGTGATCTCGATGTTCGTGTTCCAAAGAATTATGACGGTTATCTTCGCAAATTATATGGAGATAACTATATGGAGGTGCCACCCGAGGGTTCACATGAACATCATCCGGTTATGGAGCTTAAGATTGATTAATTCGTCTTTGGAGGAAAGATTGCGTTGAAGGATAATATCAAGATTGTAATCTACAAAATCGCAGAGAAAATATTGTACGTTTTGGCATTTTTTATGCCGCTAAAAAAACGGGTTGTGTTCTCTAATTTTTCGGGCAAGCGATATGGCGATAATCCGAAATATATTTCAGAGAAGTTTCATGAAATGTATCCTGATTATGAGTTAATATGGCTTGAAAAAGCAGGGTATCATATAGAGGCACCCGATTATGTGACGATTGTCCGGTGGGGGAGCTTTCGAATGATTACGTCATTGCTTACGTCAAAGGTCTGGGTAGACAGTCATTTGAAGCCGCTCTGGTGTCCGAAGCGTAAAAAACAGTTTTATATTGAGACGTGGCATGGCGGATTAGGCTTCAAGAAGATAGAGAAGGATGTCGAGGATAAGATGGATAAAATCAGCATTGCAGCAAGTAAGCATAATACAAAGCTTGTAGATTTGCTGATTTCCAATTCAGAGTGGTTAAGTGATATTTATCGCCGGGCTTTCTGGGGATATGACGGCGAAATTCTTCTGTGCGGATATCCGAAGGAAGAAGTTTTCTATCATGTGAATCCATCCGTTTTCTCAGAGGTTCGTTCCTACTTCGGAATTGCTAAGGACGTAAAGCTCGCACTTTATGCACCGACCTTTTGTGAAACCCATCCGGAGGGCGGACCAAACTTCAAAAAGCTTGATTACGAAAAACTCGTGGCAGCACTCGAAGAAAAAACAGGAACTCCATGGGTTGTAATTGTGCGACTTCATCCGCTTGATATAAAGATGGCGGAACATGCAATTGATTATACGGATAAAATCATAAACGGAAGTGACTATCCCGGTATGCAGGAGCTTACAATGGCATCCGATTTATTTATAACGGATTATTCGAGCGGCATTTTTGATTATGCATATATGGAAAAACCGGGCTTTTTGTTTGCGCCGGACCGCAAGAATTATGAGGAGGAGCGCGGCGTCTATCTTTCGCTTGAGAATACACCGTTTCCGTTTGCGGAAAGCACCGAGCGTCTTGTCGATAACGTGCTTTCGTTTGATGAGGAAGCTTATGTTGCCGGCCTTCGTGATTTTATGAAGGAGGTACAGCATGTTGTTCCGCATAATTCCGCAGAACAAATATGCAAGATTATGAAAGAACATTTATCATAACTTTTTTGTGTGCGTAACATGAGAGAAAAAAGCAGGTCATGATGAACGATACATCCTGCCGGAGGGCTATGAATGAAATATTATATTAAAGAAACACAGATTGATGTTGAAAGACAAAAGACAGCCGGAGTAAAGGCGCGCAATGATTTGGAATCGATTTTTGAGGATGTCGGAATTAAGCGACTTGATATGCCGGTTCTTATGGAAAAAAACGATACAAGCTCAAAGCTTGCCAAATTAAAGAATCATCGTACGGTGTATAAGACATGGAAGAAGATTGTCGGAGATTTAAAAAGTGGGGATCAGCTATATGTCCAGTTCCCTGTACTTGAACATTCCTTGTTTTTGCATAAGGTTTTCAACAAATTAAATAAGAGTGGCGTAGAGGTTATTTTGATTATCCATGATTTGGAGCTTTTGCGTAACTCTCAGAATAAAAATTCCGGCTTTTCAAAGCGTATGCGAATTAAACTTGAGGAGTCCAATATTTTAAAGGTTGCGACAAAGGTTATTTCGCATAATCAGAGAATGACGGATTATTTGGCGGACAACGTAATCGATAAGGATAAGATTATTAATCTTGAAATCTTTGACTATCTGATAGATGACTTTGAGCAGCGAAGCGGCGATATGCATGAACGGATTTGTCTTGGAAAACCGCTTATTATTGCCGGAAATTTAAGACCAAAGAAAGCAAAATATGTCTATGATTTACCGAACAATATCGATTTTAATTTGTTTGGTATCGGCTACGAGGGTGTTGATAAGCCGAATGAAAAGTACTTCGGTTCTTTTTTGCCGGAGGAGCTTCCGTTTGCACTCGTCGGAAGCTTTGGTGTCGTATGGGATGGGGAGACATCCGAAACCTGCAGTGGTATTTTTGGAGAATATCTGCGTATCAATAATCCGCATAAGACATCACTTTATCTCGCCTCTGACATTCCTGTATTGATTTGGAAGGAGGCAGCACTTGCAGAATTTATTCAGGAGAACGGGTGTGGCATTGTTGTTGATTCCATTTACGATGCAAAGGATGCCATTTCCAAGCTTTCTTATGAGGAGTATGCTGCCATGCAGGCAAATGCAGCAAAAGTCGGAAAACGGCTTCGCAGCGGTTATTACACAAGAAAGGCTATTTCATAAGGTTTAGTCATAACGTCAATATAGAGTTATTGAGAACGTGCATAAAGAAAAGACAAGGCACCGCGGCTGCGGTGCCTTGTCTTTTTGACCGATTATTTGGCCGATTATTTGGCCGATTATTTGGCCGATTATTTGACCGATTATTTGACCGATTATTCGGCTGATTATTCGGCTGATTGTTCGGCTGATAATTCGGCTGATAATTCGGCTGATAATTCGGCTGATAATTCGGCTGATTATTTGGCCGATTATTCGGCTGATTATTCGGCTGATTATTCGGCTGATTATTTGGCCGATTATTCGGCTGATTATTCAGTTGATTGTTCGGCTGATTATTTGACCGATTATTCGGCTGATTATTCGGCTGGTTATTCGGCTGATTATTCGGCTGATTATTCAGTTGATTGTTCGGTCGATTGTTCGGTCGATTGTTCCGTCAGCTGTTTTGCTGACTGTTCCACCGGCTGTTTTGCTGACTGTTCCACCGGCTGTTTCGCTGACTGTTCCACTGACTGCTTGGTCGGTTGCTCGTTGTCGACACGAATACCGGATTTATTTATGTAATATCCGTCTACGTAAGTGTCTCTTAACATATGCCCCTTTTCATTTGCATAATACCAATTGCCGTCTGCCTCAAACCAACCGGTCACAAGTTCACCAAGGTCATCAAAATAATACCAGTTGTAATACCATTTTAACCAACCTGTGACCATGTAGCCGTCTGAGTCAAAGAAGTACCATTTATCCTTGATTAACTCCCAGCGGTCGGAAGGCTCTGTGCCGTCCTTGTGCAGGTAACGCCACTTGCCGTCTTTTGTGTACCATTTGCCAAGATAGACTGTGCCAAGCTCGTTTTTGTAAGCTGTGTAAGCACCGTTTTTACCAACATAGAATTTGTCGTCAATAAAGCGATTGACAGCCATCTGTCCGCGTTCGTTTGAATAGTAGTAAGTGCCGTCAACCAAATACCAACCGGTTAACAGGGCACCGTTTGTATCCAAATAATACCAGATGCCATTCCGCTTTAACCAGCCTGTGACCATATATCCTTCCGCATCGAAGAAGTACCATTTATCTTTGATTAATTCCCATCGGTCGGAAGGCTCCGTGCCGTCCTTGTGCAGGTAACGCCACTTGCCGTCTTTCGTGTACCATTTACCAAGATAGACCGTGCCAAGCTCGTTTTTGTAAGCTGTGTAAGCACCGTTTTTGCCGACGTAATATTTGTCGTCAATAAAGCAATTGACAACCATCTGTCCGCGTTCGTTTGCATAATAGTAAATGCCGTTATCTATGAACCATCCGGTCGTTAATTTACCGTTTGCATCCAAATAATACCAGATGCCATTTCGCTTTAACCAGCCGGTAATCATCCAGCCATCCTTGTCAAAGAAATACCATTTGTCGTTGATAAGCTCCCATTTGTCTTTTGTGTAGGAACCATCATAATGCTTGTACCACCAGCGATTGCCTGATTTGATCCAGGTTCCGATTGGATGATCAGGGTCATAAACACCATCTGCTCCATAATATTTCCCGTCAATCCATTCATCACATGCCATAGAGCAGTCATTCTTGAAAAAGTATTCTTTGTCGTTAATCGTCTGATTTCCCGTTAATGCGTAGCCCTCGCCGTCAAAATAGTAGGTTTTGCCGTTAACGGTTTTAAAGCAATGGCGGGCAATCGTTCCGTTTGGAAGGTAAAGCCACCAGCCACCCGAATCCTTATGCCAAGACGGCTCTTCGAGGCTGTAGGAAGCGACATGATTTGTTCGTGGTGTAATAATCTTTCGATAATCCTTGTAGCCAAAGTTGATATCTACGTAGTCGATGCGGCTTCCGCTGTCATAGTTTTTGCCGTCCGGACGAATTGCCGTACTTCCGCATTGCCAGATGGCCGGCTCAATCGAATAGGAATGATGGCTGCTGTACGTGGCGAGCCACACATCGATATCCTGAAGCTTTGACATATCCAGATGATAAGTATACCAATTATAATTTACATAAATCATCGGCGTATAGCCGGCTTTTTTTATTTCTTCACAAAATGCCCGGGTTATTTCGGTTAATCGATCTTTGGACAAATCTCCCTGGGTTGCATCGTCTTCCAAATCAATTACAACAGGGTAAGAAACGGTATAACCTTGCATTTTTTCAATTAGGAAACGTGCATCTGTAACCGCCTGTGTTTGCGATCTTGCTGTGCTGTAATAATAGACTCCGACAGCGATACCGGCTTCGTTCGCGTTTTTCATATTTCGTTCATAATAGCTGTCGAGCTGATCATGATCGTTGCCAGAACCATAGCCGGCACGGACAAAGGCGAAGTCATAGCCGGCATCCTTGAAGGCTTTCCAGTCGATGTTCCTTTGCCAAAAAGAAACATCGACGCCCTTGATTGTATTTTCCTCGTGGCTGTAATCCCACTTTTTATTCCATTTGCCTTGTGTCTGTCCTAAAAACCAGCCTTTGTTGTTAACAAACTGCCAGCCGTATGTACGGAAGCCGTCCGGACCGATAAAGTACCAATATGGACCCGCACCGTGTTCGTCATAAGCGTATACCCATTGATTGTTCGCATAGGTTCCGTCTGTAAATCGATATCTTGCTGATTGATAATATTTTTTTCCGTCCGATGATTTGACAGAGCCTGAACCCTGTGGATCATTAACTCTTTCCCAAGTTCCGGGTTTTGTTGTAGGCGTAGCCTTTGCAACAAAATCGTATGTTTTCAAAAAATCCTTCTCGTAGTTTTTGTTCGCTGCGTGTGATCGTCCTCCCCCAAAGATGATTGAGCATGCAAGACCTGCAAGCACGCATAGTCCGCAACGAATGGTTCGAAGATTTTTTTTCTTTCGCATAGTAAGTTTAGCCTTTCGTTTTGATTTCATCATTATATAAGAATACGGTCAAAAAATCAAATGCTTCCAATATTTGTAAAGCGACTGTTTGGGATATCCGGACGATTTCCTTTTGGCCGGACGCTTTCTTCACGAAGATGGTTCCATTCCGGGACCGCTTCCGCTTAGTTGCTCCGCG